>PJTO01000036.1_pt1 | contig 244526 bp, 200 predicted proteins | sample 1512101 | NCBI WGS metagenome assembly PJTO01 (sample SAMN08177690, study PRJNA422409) | Soil metagenome, whole genome shotgun sequencing project. | reverse complement strand
TTACAACCTCGAGCCCATAGGTGCCCATCGGTGCCATTTCCATGTGTCCACCTCTTCCTTGGTGGACACATCCTTCACACCACATCACTCAACCGGACAGGTGCGCGGAATTTCGCGCTTACCATCATGTGGAGCATCTGCTTGCTTGACTTGGCTTCGGCCTGGCTCATTTCGGTGTCGATGAAGCCCGGTGCGATGGAGACGATGCGCAGACCGCGCGCGCCGAAGGCGGCGACCTCGCGCCCGACCAGACCGATCACCCCGCGCTTCGACAGCGTATAGCCCATGCCCGGATCCGTGGCGAAGCGGTCAACGCCTTCGCGGCCCCTGCCGGAGACGAGGTCCTCGACGGCGGCGATCATGGCGGGGTCGGCAATGAGATAGGCCGACATCGACGAGACCAGCACGGCACAGCCGCCTGCCTCGAAACGGGGAAGCAGCGCCGCAACCAGCCTTTCGGTGGCGAAGTAGTTCACGTCGAGGATACGCGGCGCTTCGGCCATCGTCGGGGAGAGACCCGCAGTGTGGATCAGTGCGAAGAGCGCGGCATTGCCCAGGCAGTCCAGCAATTGCTGAGGAAACTCCGGAGCGGCGATGTCGCCGGCGAGCGTGGAGACCTGGGCGCCGCCTTCACGCAGTGCACGGGCCACCGCCTCGAGCCTTTCGTCATGCACGTCGCAAAGCAGCAGCGGTCGACCCTGTGCGGCGAAGCGGGCGGCGGCGGGGCGGCCCATGCCCCCGGCCGCTCCCGTGACAATGACGGTTGCGCTCATGACCTCTCCTAAAGGCGCCGCGATCGGCTTTCCGGTGAAGTCGTAGCCGGGGCGCCGAGCCGCCGCTACCCGCGCGTGGATTCATCGCAGGGGGGAACAGGACCGTACGCGTCAGGTCCCGACCCTAGCTACTCGCGTCCTTCACCGTTTCCATCGCCACATATGTCGAAGTGCTGGAGACATGCGGCAGGCTGGAGAGTTTCTCTCCCAGCACGGCCCGATAGCGGTGAATGTCGCGGGTGCGGACCTTGAGGAGATAGTCGAAATGGCTGGCGAGCATGTGACACTCCTCCACTTCCGGAATGCGCTGGATCGCCGCGTTGAATTCGCGCAGCGCCTGTTCGCGGGTGTCCGAAAGTTTGACTTCGGTGAAGGCCACGTGGTCCAGCCCGAGCGCGACCGGATCGATGACGGCGCGAAAGCCGCGGATTACACCGGATTGGGTCAGGCGGCGCAGGCGCACCTGACAGGGCGTTTTCGAAAGCCCGACGACTCGCGCAAGGTCTGTCACGCTCATCCGGCCGTCTTCGCGCAGTGCGGCGACGATCTTGCGGTCGTAGTCGTCCAGAATGACCGGATCGGTGCGTTTTGCCATGCGATTGAACTTCCGATGAGGCGAAGATAAGTCGGAATGGATTATCTTATGCCTCTGAAAAGTCGGATTGCCAAGCAGGGCTGCGATATTGGCGATTCATGACCCAGACCTCGCCCTTCACTGCTTTCGCCCCCGCCGTCAACGCGCCGACCCCGCTGCGCCGTGCGATCACCGATGCCTTCCGCCGCGACGAGGCAGCCTGCATGGCGCCGCTGCTCGAAGCCGCCAGCTTGCCCGAGGCGCAGCGCCGCGATGTGCGCGAGACTGCGAGCGCGCTCGTCACCACCTTGCGCGCCAATCACAAGGGCAGCGGCGTCGAGGGCCTCGTGCAGGAATACTCGCTCTCCACGCAGGAAGGCGTCGCGCTCATGTGCCTGGCCGAGGCGCTGCTGCGCATCCCCGACAATGCCACCCGTGATGCGCTGATCCGCGACAAGATTTCGGACGGCGACTGGAGCGCGCATCTCGGCGGCGGCAAGTCGCTGTTCGTCAATGCCGCGACCTGGGGGCTGGTGGTGACCGGCAAGCTGGTCGGCTCGGTTGATGACAAGGGTCTGGGGTCGGCGCTGACGCGGCTGGTCGCTCGCGCGGGCGAGCCGGTGATCCGTCGCGGCGTCGATCTCGCCATGCGCCTGATGGGCGAGCAGTTCGTCACCGGTGAGACCATCGACGAAGCGGTGAAGCGCGCCAGGGAACTGGAAGAGAAGGGCTTCCGCTACAGCTACGACATGCTGGGCGAAGCGGCGACCACTGCCGCCGATGCCGATCGCTACAACGACGACTACGTGAACGCCATCCACGCCATCGGCAAGGCCAGTGAGGGCCGCGGCATCTATGAGGGGCCGGGCATCTCGATCAAGCTTTCTGCCCTCCACCCGCGCTACAGCCGCGCGCAGGCAGGCCGAGTGATGGGCGAACTGCTGCCCCGCGTGAAGGCGCTGGCGGTGCTCGCCAAGGGCTACGACATCGGCCTCAACATCGATGCCGAGGAAGCCGACCGCCTCGAACTCTCGCTCGACCTGCTGGAAGCGCTCGCGCTCGATCCGGACCTCAAGGGCTGGGACGGCCTAGGCTTCGTGGTGCAGGCCTATGGCAAGCGCTGCCCCTTCGTGCTCGACTGGATCATCGATCTTGGCCGTCGCGCCGGTCGGCGCATGATGGTGCGCCTGGTCAAGGGCGCCTATTGGGACGCCGAGATCAAGCGCGCTCAGGTCGACGGCCTCGCCGACTTCCCGGTCTATACCCGCAAGGTCCATACCGACGTGTCCTATGTCGCCTGCGCGAAGAAGCTGCTGGCGGCGCCGGACGCGGTGTTCCCGCAGTTTGCCACCCACAATGCGCAGACGCTGGCGACGATCTATCACCTCGCCGGGCCGGACTTCGTGGTCGGCCGCTACGAGTTCCAGTGCCTCCATGGCATGGGCGAGCCGCTCTATTCACAGGTTGTCGGCAAGGATAACCTCGACCGGCCCTGCCGCATCTACGCGCCGGTCGGCACACATGAAACTCTGCTGGCCTACCTCGTGCGCCGCCTGCTGGAAAACGGCGCGAACTCCTCGTTCGTGAACCGTATCGCCGACCCGGCGGTGCCGGTGGAAGATATGGTGGCCGATCCGGTCGAGGTCGTGCGCGCCATGCCCAATCCCGGCGCCCGTCATGACCTGATTCCGCTCGCTGCGGATCTCTACCCGGGGCGTCGCAATTCGGACGGCATCGACATGGCCGACGAGACCGCGCTCGCCGTGCTTTCGGAAGACCTGCGCTGCTCCGCCGCGCGCGAATGGTTCGCCATGCCCGCCAATGCCCAAGGCGAGGCACGCGCCGTGCTCAACCCGGCAGACCATGAGGATGTGGTCGGCCGGGTGATCGAGGTCGCTCCGGAAGCGGCTGCGGTCGCCGTCGCGCGCGCCGCGATCAGCCGCTGGGGGCAGGTGCCGGTGGCCGAGCGCGCCGCCATGCTCGACGCTGCCGCCGACGCCATGCAGGCGCGAATCGGCCTGCTCATGGGTCTCGTCATCCGCGAAGCGGGCAAGTCCGCCGCCAATGCCATTGCCGAAGTGCGCGAGGCGATCGACTTCCTGCGCTATTACGCCAAGCAGGCGCGCGAGACCTTCGGTGCCGATCAGGCGCCGCTGGGACCGGTGGTCTGCATCAGCCCCTGGAACTTCCCGCTGGCGATCTTCGCCGGGCAGGTGGCCGCTGCGCTCGTCGCGGGCAACCCGGTGCTGGCCAAGCCCGCCGAGGAAACCCCGCTGATCGCCGCCGAGGCGGTTCGCCTGCTGCACGAGGCGGGCGTTCCCAAGGACGCGCTCCAGCTGCTGCCGGGCGAAGGCAAGCTCGGTGCCGCGCTGGTCGCCGCGCCGCAAGTGGCGGCGGTGATGTTTACCGGTTCGACCGAAGTGGCGCGGCTGATCCAGAAGCAACTTGCGGGCCGCGTTTCGGCTGAGGGCCATGCGATACCGTTCATCGCCGAGACCGGCGGCCAGAACGCGATGATCGTCGATTCCTCGGCTCTGGCCGAGCAGGTGGTGGCGGACGTGATCGCCTCTGCCTTCGATTCGGCCGGTCAGCGCTGCTCGGCGCTGCGCGTCCTCTGCCTTCAGGAAGACGTGGCAGACCGCACCCTGACGATGCTCAAGGGCGCGCTGGCGCAATTGCGCGTGGGCAATACGCAGGAACTCGCGGTCGATATCGGCCCGGTCATCACTGCCGAGGCCAAGGGCATGATCGACGGCCATGTCGCCCGCATGAAGTCGCGCGGCTGCAAGGTCGAGCAAATGGCGATCCCGGTGGAATGCGAGGCGGGGACGTTCGTTGCGCCGACGATCGTCGAGATCGCGAGCATCGCCCAGCTCGAACGCGAGGTGTTCGGCCCGGTGCTCCATGTCGTCCGCTTCAAGCGCGAAGACCTGCCCGCGCTGATCGAGGCGATCAACGATACCGGCTACGGCCTGACTTTCGGCCTCCACACCCGTCTCGACGCGACGGTGGAGCAGGTCACTTCGGCGATCCGCGCTGGCAATCTCTACGTCAACCGCAACACCATCGGCGCGATCGTCGGCGTGCAGCCTTTCGGCGGGCGCGGGCTTTCGGGCACGGGTCCGAAGGCGGGCGGGCCGCTCTATCTGGGCCGACTTGCCAGCACAGCGCCGCAAGTGCTGGATGCGCCTGCGAAGGTGGCACCGTTGGTCGAGGCTTTCGCGACCTGGCTGAGCGGGCAGGGTCACGCCGCCTCGGCGGCTGCGGCGCGCGTGATGGCGGTCTCTTCGGCGCTGGGCCTCGAACTGGCGCTGCCGGGGCCGGTGGGCGAAACCAACCTCTATGCTCTCCACCCGCGCGGCCGCGTGCTGCTGCGTCCGGCGACCCCCGAAGGGCTTTACTGCCAGATGGCAGCAGTGCTCGCCAGCGGTAATACCGCGACGCTAGAGGGCATGGCGCTTCCGGCAGGGCTCCCGGAAGCGGTGGCGGCGCGCTTTGCGCCGGATGCGGGCGAGCCCTTCGCGGCTTGTCTGGTCGAGGGCGATGCCGAGGCGGTCCGCGCGGCCTGCAAGGCAGTGGCGGAGCTGCCGGGGCCGATCGTTCCGGTCCACACTTCGGCGGGGCCGAACCTCGTCTGGCTGCTGGAGGAAGTCTCGACCTCGATCAACACCACCGCGGCGGGCGGCAATGCCAGCCTGATGATGATCGGCTGATACGAAAAGGCCCGCGAGTTCATCACTCGCGGGCTTTTTTTCATGGCGCCGGCAAAAGCTGTCTCAGCAAGCCGGAACCGGGTGCCCGCCCATGTCGCCTTCGCGCTTGTGGAGGGCGAGGGTCAAGAGGAAGATCGCGAGGCCGCCAAGCGAGAGGCACATGCCGATCCAGCCCGTCGACGTCAGGCCAAAGCCTGCCGAGATCGCCAGGCCGCCGAGCCAGGGGCCGAGCGCGTTTGCCATGTTGAAGGCGCTGTGGTGCGCGGCGGCGGCGAGCGCCTGGGCGTCTCCGGCCACGTCCATTAGGCGGGTCTGGAGGATTGTGCCGAGGCCGCCTGCGAAGCCGATCAGCAGGACGACCACACTGAGCGTCCAGACATTGCTCGCCGCCATCGGGAACAGCGCGAGGGCGAAGGCACTGAACAGCAGGGCGCCGATCGCGGCCTTGTTCAGCGAGCGGTCGGCGGCCCAGGCCCAGAACAGGTTGCCCCCCGTCATGCCGACGCCGAACACCGCGAGGACCACCGGCACGAGGTGCTCGGAGACTTTGGTGACTTCGATCATGGTCGAGGCGATGTACGTATAGACGGCGAAGAGGCCGCCGAAGCCGATGGCACCGGTCAGGAGGGTCAGCAGCACTTGCGGACGGCGCAGGGCGCCCAGTTCGCGCATCGGGCTGGCGCCTTCGGCCGCCTGCTGGTGCGGGGCATAAAGTGCGACAAGCGCCATGGTAATGATCGCGAGCACGGACACGATCGCAAAGCCGGTGCGCCAGCCGAAGGCCTGCCCCAGCCAGTTGGCCAGCGGCACGCCGATGATAGTGGCGACAGTCAGCCCCGACATGACCAGCGCCACCGACTGCGCGCGCTTGTTGGCGGGCACCATCGAGGCTGCGACCAGCGCGGCGATGCCGAAGTAGGCGCCGTGGGGCAGGCCACTGATGAAGCGGAACAGCAGGAGCAGCGGGTACGTGGGGGCCATGGCCGAAAGGGCGTTACCTGCCGCGAATAGCGCCATCAGTCCGATCAGCAGCGCGCGCCGGGGCAGCTTGGCCGCCAGTACTGCGATGATCGGCGCCCCGACCACCACGCCAAGCGCATACGTGCTGATGGCATGGCCCGCTTCAGGCTCGGTCAGGCCGAGGTCGCGCGCGAAATAGGGCACGAGGCTCATCGCGGCGAATTCGGTGGTGCCAATGGCGAAGGCACCCATGGCCAGCGCCAGGATTACGAGCGCGGGATGGGTATGGGGCTGGGCGTTCTGCTGTCTGGTCATGTTGCACTGCAATATTGGGGGCATTTGCGATCTAGTGGACCACCCCGCCATGCCAACCCGCCGGAAGGTGCAATAATTGCACCTCAGGTCTCGTTTGTTGCAATGTGTTGCGGGTGTTTGTGCCGGGATCGCGCTGCTCTACGTTTCGTCATTGCGAGCGCAGCGAAGCAATCCAAAGTCGCGCGGCGCCGTTCTGGATTGCCTCGCTGCGTTTGCAATGACAAAGGTGTGGTTTGGGCTGGCCTTTTATTCCGCGCGCTTCGTCATCCTGAACGCGTTTCAGAATGACGTTAGCAACCTTGGAAGTTCGGCGGCGTCAAAGTCCCGGATCGAACTCCGGCGCATTCTTCGTCGTATAGTCCGAATGGGTGGCGACATGGATGCCGCACTCGGTCTTGTTCCAGCCGCGCCAGCGGCCCGAGCGGGGGTCTTCGCCTTCGGCGACCTTGCTGGTGCAAGGCATGCAGCCGATCGAGGGATAGCCTTGCGATACCAGCGGATGCGGCGGCAACTCGTGATCGGCGATATAGGCGGCGATGCGCTCCGGCGACCAGTCGATCAGCGGATTGACCTTGAGGCGGCCTTGCGCATCCGTGGTGTCCACCTCGAAGCGGGGCAGGGTGGCGCGGGTCGAGGCCTGGAACGCCTTGCGGCCGGTCAGCGAAGCATCGTAGCCGAGCAGCGCCTGTTCCAGCGGCTTGACCTTGCGGATCTCGCAGCAGCCGTCGGGGTCGTAGGACCAGCGCAGCCCGTTCTCATCCTTCTTCGCCAGTTCCTCGGCATCGGGCAGGAGATTGATGAGATTGGTCAGGCCCAAACGCTCGACCAGCAGGTCGCGATAGGCGAGCGTCTCGGGGAAATGCTTGCCGGTTTCGAGGAACAGCACCGGCACGCCCGGATCGACGCGGCTGACGAGGTGCAGCAGCACCGCCGATTCCGCACCGAAGCTGGACACGATCGCGATATCGCCCGCCATGCCTTCCTTGAGCACCGTTTCGAGCATCTCGCTCGTGTCGGTGCCGCGGAAGAGACGGTTGAGGCGGACGGCATCGGCCTCGTCGAAACGAGGGCCGGTGTCGATCCGGTCGCGGATACGTGCAGCTTCGGTATGGGGCATGTTTATTCCCTTCCGGTGGACGCTTACGCCGGGTGGCGCTTCGCCCAGATCGCCGGGCGACCGTCGACGACGGTCGCCTGATAGACGTTGTCCCAGCGATCGAACGCGTTGCGCGCGTCCTCTTCGTTGAGTGCCTTTTCGGGCGCGAAGGCATCGAAGCCGCAGCGGCGCAGGTGATGGAGCATGTCGATCACGAGATCGCCCACGGCGCGCAATTCGCCCTCATAGCCCGCTTCGCGCAGGATACGGGCGGAAGAATAGCCGCGTCCGTCGGTCCAGGCCGGGAAGCTCACTTCCACGAGCGAAAGCCGGTCGAGATAGGGCAGCAGGTCGCGCGCGTCGTCGCCCGGTTCGATGCGGACGGCGGTGGCGTTGGACTGTTCGGAGAACGAATCCACGGTGACGGCAGGGTCGTTGACGGTTTCGTCGTCACGGAAGCGGAACTGGACGTCAACCATAGATGGCCTCCTTGAACGGGTCCATGCCGATACGGCGATAGGTGTCGAGGAAGCGCTCCTCGCCCTGCTTGTTGGCGAGATAGACTTCGGTGGCCTTTTCGATGGCATCGACCACGCCGTCCTCGGTGAAGCCGGGGCCGATGATCTTCGCGAGCGAAGTATCCGCGCCCTCGCTGCCGCCGAACAGGAGCTGGTAGTTTTCCAGACCCTTCTTGTCGACGCCGAGGATGCCGATGTGGCCCGCGTGGTGGTGGCCGCAGGCGTTGATGCAGCCCGAGATTTTGAGCTTCAGTTCGCCGATCTCGGCCTGGCGCTTGGCGCTGCCGAAACGCTCGGAGATCTTCTGCGCGACCGGGATCGATCGGGCATTGGCCAGCGAGCAGTAGTCGAGGCCTGGACAGGCAATGATGTCGCCCACGGTATCGAGGTTGGCGGTGGCGAGACCGGCTTCATCGAGCTCCTGCCAGACGGTGTAGAGATCGGCCTTGCGGACATGCGGGAAGACGATGTTCTGGGCGTGGGTGACGCGCAGTTCGTCGAAGCTGTAGTCCTTGGCCAGCTTCGCCATCAGGCGGATCTGGTCGGCGGTGGCGTCACCGGGGATGCCGCCCACGGGCTTGAGGCTGACCGTGGCGATCACGTAGCCCGCCTGCTTGTGGGCGTGCGTATTGCGCTCCACCCAGAGGCGGAAATCGGGATCGGTCAGGTCCAGATCATCCGAGGCACCGGCGACGAAATCGGGGCCGGTGAAGTGGGCCTTTATGCGCTCCAGTTCAGCGAGCGGCGGCTCGATCGGCTGGGTGAGCAGATGGGCGAACTCTTCCTCGACCTGGCGGACATATTCGTCGCGGCCCAGTTCGTGGACGAGGATCTTGATGCGTGCCTTGTACTTGTTGTCGCGGCGGCCGTAGCGGTTGTAGACGCGCAGGCAGGCTTCCGAGAACGTGATGAGCTGGTCCAGCGGCACGAAGTCGCGGATCAGCGGGGCGATCATCGGGGTGCGGCCCATGCCGCCACCGGCATAGAACTGGGCGCCGATCTCGCCAGCGTGGTTACGCACCATCTTGATGCCGATATCGTGCAGACGCATCGCCGCGCGGTCCTTTTCGGACGCGATCACGGCGATCTTGAACTTGCGCGGCAGCACCAGGAATTCCGGGTGGAAGCTGGACCACTGGCGCAGCAGTTCGGCATAGGGACGCGGATCGACAATCTCGTCGGCGGCGGCACCGGCGAACTGGTCGGACGAGATGTTGCGGATGCAGTTGCCGCTGGTCTGGATGGCATGCATCTCCACCTTGGCGAGTTCGGCCAGAATGTCGGGCGTGTCTTCCAGCTTGATCCAGTTGTACTGGATGTTCTGGCGCGTGGTGAAGTGGCCGTAGCCGCGGTCGTACTTGTCCGCGATGTCGCCCAGCAGCGTCATCTGTGCGGAATTCAGCGTGCCATAGGGCACCGCGACGCGCAGCATGTAGGCATGGAGCTGGAGGTAGAGACCGTTCTGCAGGCGCAGCGGCTTGAACTGGTCCTCGGTCAGGTCGCCGGCAAGGCGGCGGCGCACCTGGTCGCGAAATTCCGCGACGCGGGTATCGACCATCTGCTGGTCGTATTCGTCGTACTTGTACATCAGATCACCCAGTCTGCGGCTGCGGGGTTGGAGGCCTCCCGCGTCAGGTCGAGCCGCACGGTCGGCCCGAGGGCGCGGATGCGCTCCTTGATATGGGCCGGGCGGATGCCCTCAGCGGTCTTCTCGCCGTCGATCACATAGGCGGCGACGGCGTTCTGGGCGCCTTCCTCGCGCGCCACCAGAGCGGCGCCATGGTCGCCCACGTCGGCGGATTCATTCACGTCGAGCGACCAGCCCACGCCGGTCCACCAGATGACCGCTCCGGTCTTCAGGTCGTTGCCCGTCAGGATCTTCACTTTGTTGCCTCCAGCGCCACGGCGCGAATGGTGTTGTCGGGTTCTGCGGTGACCTGCCCGATAACGATAAGCGCGGGACTTTGCACCTTCGCATCCGCGATCAGGTCGGCAAGGCCGGCGAGCGGCCCGCGCAGCACGCGCATGGCCGAGCGCGTGGCGTTCTCGATAACCGCCACCGGCACGTCAGGCGCGAGGCCGTCGGCCATGAGCTTCTCGGCGATCTGGGCAGCGGTGGCGATGCCCATGAAGATCACCAGAGTACGCCCTTTGCCCGCGAGGCCCGACCAGTCCTGATCGGTCAGGCCCTTGCACTGGCCGGCCACGAACGTGACGATCGAGGCATGGTCGCGGTGGGTCAGCGGAATCTGCGCGGCGGCCGAGGCGCCCAGCGCGGAGGAAATGCCGGGCACCACTTCCACCGGAACTCCGGCGGCGTGACAGGCTTCCGCTTCTTCGCCGCCGCGGCCGAACACGAAGGGGTCGCCGCCCTTTAGGCGCACGACATCGTGCCCCGCCAGCGCCTCGCGCACGAGCAGGGCGTTGATCTCTTCCTGCTTCATCGTGTGGCGGGCGCGGCTCTTGGCCACCGAGACCAGACGCGCCGAAGGCTTGGCCATGGCCAGGATCGCCGGATCGACGAGTCCGTCGTGCACGATGAGTGCGGCATCCATCAGCAGCCGCGCGGCGCGCAAGGTCAGGAGATCGGGATCGCCAGGACCGGCGCCGACCAGAAAGACTCGACCAGAAGAGGCGGGATTCGCTTGCATGATGGCGCAGATGATCCTCCGCGCCGCGGATTGCCAGCGATAATGGCTTTGTCCGGGGCAAGGGAGGCTTTAGCGGCGCACCCGAAGCGTTCGGGAAGGCCTCTCCCGGGGAATTTTCAGGCGACTTGGTCTTCCAGCAGTTCGGGCAGGTTTTCCGGCGATTGCGGATTGCTGCTCGGCGCGCGGTCGGGGCGGCCCAGGAAGTAGCCCTGGGCCTCCTCGCAGCCTTCGCTGATGAGCAGGTTGAACTGGCTCTGCGTTTCCACGCCCTCGGCCAGGACCGGGATGCGCAGCGACTGGCCGAGTGCCAGAACGGCGCGGATGATGGCGCGGGCCTGCTCGTTCTCGTCCGATTCGAGCAGGAACGACTTATCGATCTTTATCTTGTCGAACGGGAAGGAGTGCAGTGTGTCGAGCGAGGAATAGCCGGTACCGAAATCGTCCATGGCAATGGCCACGCCGAGGCTCTTGAGTTGGCGCAAGTTGTTGAGCGCGCGGGTCTTGTCGGTAATGATTGCGCTTTCGGTGATTTCCAGTTCGAGCCGGGAGGCGGGAAGTCCCGCTTCTTCCAGCACCCGCGCGACCATCGGCGCTAGGTCCTGTTGGACGAGCTGTACCGGCGAGACGTTGACGGCGATGCGATGGTCCGAATGCCAGGTGGCAGCCTCACGGCAGGCCTGCGCCAGCACCCATTCGCCGATCTGAAGGATCGCGCCGGACTCCTCGGCGATGGGAATGAACTCGGCAGGCGACACGAGGCCGTGCACGGGATGATGCCAGCGCACGAGGGCCTCGTAGCCGGAAAGCTGGCCGCTGCGCAGCTGGCACTGTGGCTGGTAGAGCAACACCAATTCCTGCCGTTCGATCGCGAGGCGCAAGTCGTTTGCGAGTTGACGCCGGGCGCGGGCGGTCTCGTCCATGCTGGGCTCGTAGTAGCAGATGCGCTCGCCGATCTGCACTTTGGCGCGGTACATGGCAAGGTCGGCATTGTTGAGCAGGGCTTCGCGGTCGGTGCCGTCATGCGGATAGGCCGCCACGCCCAGGCTGGCGCCGAAGCTGAGGTCCTGCTTCTCGTGCCGGACCGGTTCGTCGAAGGAGGGGCTTACGCGGGCGAGGAATTCGGCCAACTGTTCGTCGGTGTCGAAGAGCTTGGCCAGGCCGAACTCGTCGCCGCCGAGGCGGGCCGCGATCTCGTCCTCGCCGATCACCGACTGGAGGCGGCGCGCCAGTTCGGCCAGAACAACATCGCCCCAGGCATGGCCGTACGTGTCGTTGATTTCCTTGAAGCGGTCGAGGTCGATCGCGGTCACGCCCAGCCGCTTGCCGTGGCGCGAGGCCTGGTCTAGCATCTCGTCGATCCACAGGTTGAAGCGCGTGCGGTTCGGCAGGCCGGTCAGCCCGTCATGCATCGCCATGTGGGCGATCTGCGCCTCGGACTCGTGCTGGCGGGTGATGTCGTCGAAAGTCGAGACCCAGCCGCCCCCCGGCATCGGCCGGCTGGCGATGGAGATGACCGTGCCGTCGGGATATTCCGACAGGATCGGGGGATGGGACTCGGTCGCCAGGTTCTCGCGGATCGCCCGCTGCGAGATCTCGACCCGCTCCGCGATTAGCTCGGGAGCGAAGCGAAAGGCGCTGCTGAGGCGTATCACTTCGGAAAGATGCATGCCAGGCAGCAGCGCTTCCGGTTCGAGGCCGTACATCTCCATGTAGCGCGGGTTGGAGAGAACGAGCTTCTCGTCCGCATCGAACAGGCAGAGGCCCTGGTGCATATGGCCAAGCGCCGCGTCGCGCTGGCGGCTTGCCTCGGCGATGCGGTCCTGCGCTTCCTTGAAGCGGGACATGTCACGGGTGATCTTGGCGAAGCCGATCGGCTGGCCCAGGTCGTCCAGCATGGTTTCCATCGTCACATGGGCCCAGAACCGGGTGCCGTCGCGGCGGACACGCCAGCCCTCGCCATAGTAGCGGCCCTCGCTGCGCACCTTGCCGAGGGCGATCCTGTCGCGTTCGGCCTCGCGGTCTTCCGGGGTGTAGAAGCTGGAGAGGTGGAGGCCGAGCACTTCCGCTTCGGCATAGCCCTTGAGGCGCTGGGCACCGGCGTTCCAGTTGACGACCCGGCCTTCGAGATCGAGCATGTAGATCGCGCAGTCGGAAATGCCGCGCACGAGGAACGAGAAATTGCGCTCGCTCATGGCCAGGGCGGCGGCGGTGCGGCGGCTCACGAAAAGTGAAATTGCCGAAATCGCGATGAGCAGGAGGGTGACGGCGGTGACCGCACCGGCCATTTCGCGCGGGGAGATGAGCAGCTCGGGTGGTGCCGATCGCGTCGGGATCAGCGTCAACCCGGTCATGCCGGTGAAGTGCAGCGCGACCACCGAGCCGGACAGCAGGCCGGTCGCCGCCAGCAGACCGAGCAGGCGGCGGTCTTCAAGCGCGAGCGCGAGCGCGGGGTAGAGCGGTAACCAGGCGAGGATGACGGAAGCCAGGATGAACCCGGGTTTCCACGTCATGACTGCCGGAAGTTCGAGTGCCTGGGTGCCGGTGTAGTGCATGGCGGCGATGCCCAATGCGGCGACCAGGGAGGCGGTGAGCAAGGCCGGACGGTTCAGGCCCTTCAGGGCAATACCAAAGGCCAGGGCCAGCGTTGTGATCGGAATTGCGAGCGAAGTCAGGGTCAGGACCGGTTCGAAGCCGGTGATCATCTCCGGAGCATAGCCCTGCATGGCGACGAAATGGGTTGCCCAAATGCCGAATCCGGCGCTTGCGCCCGCCATGCAGCACCAGCGCCGTCGCGCCTTGCCAGCACAGGACTGTGCCTGGCGCAGCAAGGCCAGGGCAGTCAAAGAAGAAAGCAGGCAGATCAACGCAGCGAGCACGACAAATTTCAGGTCATGCCCGTCACGGATGCAAAGATAGATATCGAACACCGCAACCCCGATTCTGTGCTCAAAAAAATACGGATATCCGGGTTAGCAATCGATTAACGTCGATTTGATCCTAATTTGACTTTTGGCACGCGATAAAGTCAAACTGAGGGTTTCTGCGGATGGAACTCGGTAGAAAATTAGCCAAGATGCTAACCGATTCTTAATCCCTGTGCGGACAGGTTGCGATTCTCTTGGAGAATGCGCCATGCCGATAGCGGCTCACTTTGAAGACAAGCTCACCGACAACGGTTTTGAGGCCGGCCACGAGAGCGGCAGGCCGCGCGCTTTGCGCAAACGGCTCATGATCGAGACGCAAGGCGCCCTGCCGTCCGGCGTCGAGGCTGCGGTGACGATCCACAACTTTTCGGAAACCGGTCTCCTGCTGGAAACGCAGGTGGACATGGAGATCGACGAGGCCCTCGATATCCAGCTTCCGGAGGCCGGGTTGACCCGTGCGCGTGTGGTCTGGGCCAGCGGGCGGCTCTATGGCTGCGCTTTCGACGTGCCGCTCCATCCAGCCATGCTGAGCGCCGCACAACTGCGCAGCGCCGTGCAGGAAGTCGATCTGGCACCTGCTCCGGCAGTCCCCACGCCGGCTGCCATCGGCGGCGAGAGCTTCGGAGAGCGCCTCCATCGCCTGCGCAAGCTGCGTGGGTTCACCCAGGGCGAACTCGCCTCGCGCCTCGGCGTCAGCAAACCGACCGTCTGGGCCTGGGAGCAGGGCCGCGCGCGTCCGATCGAGGAACGCCTTGATGCCATTGCCGGGGAACTTGGCGTCACCGCTGCGGAACTGCGGCCCGGCCGTACCGTGGTCGGACTGCCCGAACTGATTGCCCGCTGCCGGGACCAGATCGCCGCAGCCGTGGAAACGAGCCCGGACAAAGTCCGTATCATGATCGAACTTTAAAATATAAATTTGCCTCCATTTTCGATCAGTAGCACGGTTAACGCGCTTTCCGACTCAATGCAGGGATGGTAAATGTATTGATAACAATAGCCTGAAATCATGGTTGGTTAGATAACAGGGCTAACCTTTTTTGGTGAAAGTTATTGTCCGGGTCGCCGGAAACCGGAAGCCGAATGTTCGTGTGACGTCTCTTGGGCGCTCGAATGTCTGCTAACGATATTCCGAATCGTGGCCCGATTTGCGGTTGGACCGTTTAGCGGTCCTCTGATCCGGGGCATTACGAAGATGGGCATGAATTTTACCGTTCAGGAAAGCTCCGCGCTGTACGGACTGCTGGCGGAAACATCGTCCGATATCATTCTCAAGACCGATCGCGACGGCACGATCGTCCATGCCTCGCCCGGCATCCGCAAGCTGGGCGTGCAGTCGCACGCGGAAGTCGGTCCGCATCTCCTCGATCTGGTGGCGGAGCCGGGGCGTGCTGCGGTCGCGGGCGCGCTGGAGGCAGCGGTAGCCGGCGGTCAAAGTGTGCAGTGGGTGGAATTTCCTGCCCTCACTGCCGACGCCCGCGACAGCTGGTTCGAGATTCGCATTCGCCCGCTGACGGATGACGCCGGGGCGGTTTATGGCATGCTTGCGGTGATGCGATCGATCGACGATCGCCGCGCCCTGCGCGATCAGCTTTTCGCGGCGACTTACACCGATCCCCTGACCCAGCTCACCAACCGCGCGGCGTTCATTTCCATGCTGGAACACATGATCGCTCAGGGCATGGACGGTTGTCTGGCGATGTTCAGCATCGACTTCTTCCGCACCATCAACATGAAGCACGGCCAGAATGTGGGTGACGAAGTGCTGCGCGTCTTTGCCGACCTGCTGCGCGAAATGCTCCGGTCGGACGATATCATCTCGCGCATCGGCTCCGAGCGGTTTGGAGTGCTTTTGCCGCGCACGACTCCGGAGCAGGCACAGGCGATCTGCGAGCGGGTAGTCGCGACTCTGGCCGACCTTCGCCAGAAAGTCGGGGACAGTCGTCTCGCGATCACCACCAGCGGCAGCGTCGCGCGTATTGCCGACAGTATGGACAGCACCATCGAACGCGCCGAGCTGGCGCTGTTCTGCGCCAAGGCCAAGGGCCGTAATCGCCTGGAAATGGAAAAGCCCCGCCGCGTTATCGCCTGAGATCTGCGGAAAACGGGTCTAGGCGCCGAAGCGCGTCTCACCAGCCGTGCAGCTTCATCCCCTATTTTCCGCTTCGAGCAGCGCGAAGGAGACTACGCCCGATTGACGATGGCGAACCTGCCGGGCGGCCCGGCAGCGCGTTGCGCCATTGCCTTGGTGCGCGAATAGGCGCTTGGAAGCCGCCCGGGGCAGGGGCGACGTTCGTCCGGGTTTATCAGCGGGTGGCCGTTCAGCAGATCGCATTCGGTGCTGAGGTGAACGACGCGCTTCACGCCGGACTTGCGGAGGGCGGCAAGGGCGAAGGGCGTCCCCTCGACATTGACGGCGGCATGATCCGGCGCTTCCCGGCCAGGGCCGATATGCGCCGCCGCGTGCACCAGGGCTTCGCAGCCTGCCATGGCTTGCAGGAGCAGCGGGTCAGCCAGCGTGTCCGCGGCCGGCACGGCCCCCAGGCTGTGAACCGCCTTGGCTGCTGCCGGCGACCGCACGGCCGTCAATGGGAATAGGCGGTGAAGACCTGATCTGAACCGGCATCGAGCTTCGCGTGGCAGGCGAAGCAGGAACGGGTCAGGGCTTCGCTCGGGTTTGCCTTGCCGTTGTCGAACTGGCCGTAGCCCCAGCCGCCGCTGGCCGCGTAGAGCCGGGAATCCTTCACGCTGACCTGCACATTGGTAGGTGCCCCCGCCACGAAGGATTGCGGCGCGGGAAATACCGCGTCGTTGCGGGGTGAGGATTCGTATTGCCAGGCCAGCCGGACGATCACCGCGCCGTCGGGGAAAGGACGCTCGCCCTCGCGATAGGCCCTAACGGCGATGTCGTTGCCGAGAATGGCGCGGATGTCGTTGTTCTTGCCTGCCTCATGCGCGACGCTGATGAGTTTCCAGTCGCGGTATCCCTTGGGCAGCTTCACGCCGTAGACCGGCGAGACGTTTGTGTCCTTGCCGCGCGCGGCGACCACGGTGGAAAGGCCGAGCAGCGCTGCGGCAGCTGCGAGGCAGCAGGTGGAGATGCGGATCATCCGGCCAGCTTTCCGGCATCGAGCACGGCCTTGGCAAAGGCCTCCGGCGCTTCCTGCGGCAAGTTATGGCCGATGCCGCCGGAGATCAGGCGGTACTCGTAAGGGCCGCTGAACTTCGTGCGATAGGCGGCGGCAGCGGGATGGGGGGCGCCGTTCGCGTCGCCTTCCATGGTGATCGTCGGCACGGTGACGACCGGCCCGGCGGCCAGTCGCGCCTCGGCGGTGTCATATTGCGCTTCGCCCTGTGCGAGGCCGAGCCGCCAGCGGTAATTGTGGATCACGATGGAGACATGGTCCGGATTGGCGAAGGAGGTGGCCGATCGGTCGTACGTGGCGTCGTCGAAATTCCATCGGGGCGAGGCCTGCTGCCAGATCAGCCGGTTGAAGGCTTTGGTGTTCTCGGCATAGCCCTGCTGGCCGCGGTCGGTGGCGAAGTAGAACTGATACCACCATTGCAGCTCGGCCTGAGGCGGCAGCGGCTTGGCGTTCCCGGCCTGGCTGCCGATCAGGTAGCCGCTTACCGAGACCAGCGCCTTACAGCGCTCGGGCCAGAGCGCCGCCATGATGTCGGCCGTGCGCGCGCCCCAGTCGAAGCCCGCGACGATCGCCTGGCGGATGCCCAGCGCGTCCATCAGCGCGAGACCGTCCGCCGCCAGCGCAGCCTGCTGGCCGTTGCGCATGGTCGCGGCCGAGCGGAAGACGGTGGTGCCGTATCCGCGCAAGTAGGGCACGATCACGCGGTAGCCCTGTGCGGCCAGGATCGGCGCGACTTCGGCGAAGGCGTAGATGTCGTAGGGCCAGCCGTGGAACAGCAGGACCGGCTGTCCTGACGATGGCCCCATCTCGACATAGCCGATGTCGAGCACGCCCGCGGCGATCTGGCGGATCGGGCCGAAAGAGCCCGGCGTAGCGCTGCGTGCCGCTTTGGTGGCAGCGGAGGCCATGGTGGGCGCAAGACCGCTCAGGAAAGCGGCGGCCAGCGCGGCGGTGCCGGACACGAATTCGCGGCGGCGCGGATGGGTAAGGGCGGGTTCTTCCTTCATGGCGGGCTCCTTGCTACGCGAAATCGACATAGGCGCCCGCCGCGCGGATCGCCCGTTAGTTGGCGTGAGGTCCTGTGAGGCGCTGGCGACTTTCTAGGCCGCGTGCATGATCGCGGACAAGATCGATGAACAGCCGCAGCTTGGCCGGAACGTGGCGGCGCCCGGAATAGTAGAGGCACAGCGGCGGTTCTACCGGCATCCAGTCCCTCAGCAGCGGCGTCAACCGGCCTGCCCGGACGTGCGGTGCGGCGGTCTCTTCGGCAATGTAGGCCAGCCCCATCCCCGCCAGCGCAGCATCGAGCATCAGCCCGCTGTCGTCGAGGATCAGGCGGCCCGGAACGTCCAGCGCAAGCCGCTCGTCGCCGCGCGCGAATTCCCAGTGGTAGAGGCGCCCGCTGCCCATGCGATAGCCGACGCATTCGTGCGCGAGCAGGTCTTGCGGGACGATCGGCAGGGGACGGTCGCGCAGATAGTCCGGCGAACCGACGATGACGAGCCGCACTTCGGGGATGAGGGGCACGGCGATCATGTCAGGCGGCACGCTATCTCGCAGGCGGATTCCGGCATCGAAGCCCTTGCCGATCACGTCGACCAGTGCCGCTTCGCCGACGATCTCAACCTTCATGCGGGGGTAGCGGTTCAGATAGTCGCGGATCAGCGGCGCCATGACGAAACGCGCCGCGCCCGGCGCCATGTTCAGCCGCAACAGGCCCGAAGGTTCGCCCAGATGTTCTCCCGCGTTTTCGATCGCACTGTCGATCGCGGCCAAGGCCGGAAGGATCTCTTCCAGGAACTGCGTGCCTGCCGCGGTGAGTACGACGCTGCGCGTGGTGCGGTTGAACAGCCGCAGGTTCAGCCGCTCCTCCAGCGCGGCGACTGCATGGCTCAGGCCAGATGAGGAAACTTCGAGTTCCCGCGCCGCCGCGCGAAACCCGCCCCGCGTGGCGACCGTGGCGAAAGCTTCGAGTTCAGCGAGACTGGCCTTCGTCATTGCGCAATATTCCTCATCAACCTGTCCCCGATTGCACTTCTAATGGGATCAGAGGCGGCGATCCATATTGTCGATGACGAATGGAGACGACTATGCGCAACATCGACAGGATATACATCGACGGGGCTTTCGTGACGCCGCATGGCAGCGAGCGCTTCGATCTCTTCAACCCTGCCACCGAAGAACGGATCGGTTCCGTGCTCCTCGGCGACAGGGAGGACTTGCGCATTGCCGTCGCAGCCGCCAAGCGGGCGTTTCCGGTCATGGCTCGCACCACGAAGGCGGAGCGGATCGCCATGCTTCACCGGCTGCGGGATGCGGTGACGGCCCGGCGCGACGACCTGATCGCGGCGATGACCGAGGAATACGGCGCGCCTGCCTATTTCAGCGGGTTCTCGGTGCAGAATACTGCCTCTATCTTCGAGGTCATGGCCGCCTCGGTCGAGGACTATGCCTTCGAGCGGACCGCCGGTTCCAGCGAAGTGACGATGCTGCCGCTGGGCGTGGTCGGGGCAATCACCCCCTGGAACAGCAACTTCGGCTTCCTCGCCACCAAGCTGGCCCATGCGATCGGCTCGGGATCGACGATCGTCATCAAGCCTGCCGAACAGAGCGCGATCCAAACGCAGGTCCTGCTCGAATGCCTGCATGAGGCGGGGCTGCCGAGAGGCGTGCTCAATGTCATGAACGGCACCGGAGCGGAAGTCGGCGCGGCCTTGTCGGCGCATCCCGACGTGGCGCTGATCACCTTCACCGGCTCGACCCCGGCAGCGAAAATCATCCAGCGTTCGGCGCTGGAGACGATGAAGCGGCTGGTGCTGGAACTAGGCGGCAAGAGCCCGACGGTGATCCTCGACGATGCCGATCTCGATGTCGCAATCCCCACGGCGCTGATGAGCGGCTTTGCCAACAGCGGCCAGGCCTGTGTTGCCGGATCGCGCATTTTGGTGCCGCGCGCGCGCCGGGAGGAGATTCTCGCGCGCCTGAAGCGCGAGGCGGAAAGGCTCAAGGTAGGCGTCCCCACCGATCCGGAAGTCCGCATCGGCCCACTGGCCAACGCCGCGCACTGGGAGCGCGTGCAGGCGTATATCCGGCTGGGGCAGGAGGAAGGCGCGACCCTGCTGACGGGCGGCGAAGGGCGGCCTGACGGGCTGGACCGGGGCTGGTTCGCAAGGCCGACGATTTTCACCGATGTCACCAATGCCATGCGTATCGCCCGCGAGGAAATCTTCGGCCCGGTGCTGAGCGTCATCGCTTACGACGACGAGGCCGATGCCGTGGCCATCGCCAACGATTCCGACTTCGGGCTTCAGGCCTATGTCCTTTCCTCCGACGAAGGCCGCGCCCTGCGCGTGGCGCGGCAACTGATTGCCGGGCGCGTGGTCGTCAACGGCGCGCGGCACGATCCCCGCGCGCCGTTCGGCGGCTTCCGCCAGTCCGGCATCGGCCGCGAGATCGGCGCCTATGGCCTCGACGCTTTTCTCGAACCGCGCGCGATCCTCAAGCCCGCCGCCTGATTCCCCTCCCTAGTCGAAAGCAAACGACATGCAGAAAACCTGGATCATCACAGGAAGTGCGCGCGGACTTGGCCGCGCCGTCCTAACCGCCGTGCTGGAAAGCGGCGACAACGTGCTGGCCGCCGCGCGCGATGTGGCGCAGCTCGCCGACCTTAAGGCGCTTTACGGCGACCGGCTCGAACCTTTCGCGCTGGATGTGACCGACGAGGCCCGCACCGCCGAGGCCGCGACCGCCGCAGTTGCTGCCTTCGGGAGCATCGACGTATTGGTGAACAACGCGGGCTACGGCCATTTCGAAGCATTCGAGCAGAAATTGCCCACCGATTTTCGCGCCGAAGTGGAGACCAACCTGTTTGGCGTCGTCAACATGACCCGCGCGGTGCTGCCCTTCATGCGGAAGAACCGGGCGGGGCACATTCTCAATGTCTCGTCGGTCGGCGGCCGGGTCGGCACGCCGGGCCTTGCCGCCTATCAGGCCGCGAAATGGGCGCTCGGCGGCTTTACCGAAGTGCTGCGCGGCGAGGTTGCCCATTGCGGCATCCGCATCGTGTCGCTGGAGCCGGGCGGCATGCGCACGGACTGGGCCGAAACGGCAGGCCATGCCGCTGCCGGTACGGTGCTGCCGGACTATGCCGAAACGGTCGGCGCGACACTGGCGCGGATCAGGGCCTATGCGGGCAACGAAGTCGGCGACCCGGCGCGCATCGCGCAAGTGATCCTCGCCCTTTCGCGCCGGGCATCGGTCCCGGCCCATCTGGTTCTCGGGACCGATGCGCTGGCCTCGTTCGACGCCGCCGAGAGCCTACGCCGCGAGGATCATGAACGATGGCTGCCGGTCAGCCGTGCGACCGTATTCGGCGGTCCCGAGGGCGAGGCACTCGCCGCCCTATTGCCCTGAACAGAGGAGTTCTCCCCCGCCGCCGATGACGGCGGGGGACAGGCAATTTAGAACCGATAATCCCAGCTCAGCGTGAAGGTCCGTCCGCGACCGGCGAAGAAGGCCAGGTTGTCGGTCGGCAGGCGGGTGTCGCTGCTGTAGTCGATGTAGAACTTGTCGAAGAGGTTCTGCACGCTGAGGCTGAGGCCGCCGAGGTCGGTCTGATAGCGCAGGCTGGCATCGGTCACGGCATAGCCGGCGAAGTTGTTGCGCTGGTCCGGCCGGGTCTTGCCGCTGTCGGCTTGGAAGGTCCGCGACAGGTAGAACTGCATCTGGACGAGCGCCGAAATTCGACCCTTGGCATAAGTCGCGTTGAGGTTGACGCGGTCCGGCGAGATGTTCGAACCGTCGAGATCGGTATCGACCACACCGTCCGGATTGGCGGAATCGCTGTCGTAGCGGCCCTGGATATGGGCATAGCCGATCCCAGCGCGCAGGCCGTCGATCGGCAGCTGCGCCTTGAGGTTGATCTCGAGCCCCTGAATCTCGACCCGCTGGCGCTGGACGTCAAAGGTCCGGTCGGGCCGGGCGATCAGCAGTTGTCCCTTGTCGCTCGACGACCAGAAATAGGCGACTGAGGCATCCAGCGGGCCGCGCTTTACCTCAAGCCCGAGCTCGCGGTTGTTGGTGACGATTGGCGAGATGTCGAGATAGTCGTCGAGGTCGATGCCGCTGCGGTTCAGCGAACGGGTGATGCGCCCGATGTCCGGCGCGGTGAAACCTTCGGCATAGCTCGCATAGGCGCGGATGCCTTGCCAGGGTTCGAGGATCACGCCGCCGTTCAGCAGCAGGTCGCTGAACTTGGGCTTGCCGCCTTCCACCGCGACGCCGCCATAGGTGGAAAGGCCGCAGGGCGTTCCGGCCGGAAGCGAGGCCGAGCAGGCGACGAAGGTGGTCGAGGGCAGCGTGTGGTAATCGTCGATCTTGATCTGGACGTTCTCCCAGCGCGCGCCGCCCGCGAGGCGCAGCTTGCCGCCCAGCAGCTTGAGATTGAGCTGGCCGAACGGCGCGAGGCTGCGAAAATCGCTCGGCGGCACCCAGACGCGTCCCGTCGCGATCAGCGCCTGCTCGGTCTTGTCGAACAGGGCATCGAAGCCGACGATCGCGGTAAGGTCCTCGAAACCGGGCACCGTCCGTTCGTAGCTGAACTTGCCGCCGAGCTTGCGCGAGCGGTTCTGCGACTGGTCGAACAGGGTGCCGACCGGGGCGAGGACGGGGTCCTGGAAGGTCGCCTGCGGGTTGATTTCGCCGCCGAAGGTGTCGTGGGTGCGGTTGAAGAACAGCTGGGTGACGAGGTTGCCGCCGCCAAGGTCCTTGTCGGTCAGCGACAGCGCCAGGCTTTCGGTGCGGCTTGCCGCCGACTTGCCGGGAGGATCGCCGTGCACGGCGCTGGTCGGCACGAACGTGGGGTCGGCGGAGTTCGGGCGGCGGCCAGCGAGCGCCACGAAATCGCCGTCGCCCTTCATCTCGAAGCGGCTGGCGATCAGGTCGATGCGGGCGCTGGAGGAGAGTTCGTACCCGAAGCGCGCGAAGACGTTCGTCGTCTTGGAGTTCTGTGTCTCGCCCTGGGTCAGGTTGAGGCCGACCCGGCGGCCGTGGCCGTCGTAGTAGACACCGCGGTTTTCATAGGTCGCGCCGATCGTCGCGTCGAAAGCGCCGGTCTTGTACTGGAGCAGGCCGCCGCCCTTCCAGCCGAGGCCGTCGCCGCTAAAGTCGTTGTCGGCGGTGCTTTGCAGCAGGACGCGGCCGGAAAGCCCTTCCTTGTAGGGCGCGCCTACCGTCACCTGATTGACGATGCCGCCGGTGCCGCCGATGCCCTGGAGGGCGTTCGAGCCGAAGATCAGCTCGACGCGGTCGATGAAGAAGCCGTCGATGGTGAAGCCGTCGCGGCTGCCGTCGCGCAGCGGCGTGGACTGCGGAATGCCGTTGATCGCATAGAGCGGCGATCGGCCGCGCAGCGTTTCGCCGGCACCGGAGAGCTTCTGGCGGGTCGGCGAGAAGCTGGGCGTCAGCGTGGCGACGGCATCGGTGACGGAGCCGCCGATCGTCATCTGCTGGTCGAGCGTGTCCTTGCCGATGATGTCGATGGTCAGCGGCAGTGCCGAAGGCGGCAGCGCCGAGCGCGCGGCAGTTACGACGATAGCCTCGCCGGGCTTTTCGTCGTCCTGCGATTGCGCCGACTGGGCGAGCACCGGCGCCTGCGCCGAGACGATGGAAACGAGCGCGATACCCGCAGCAAGCCGGGCAGCGATGATTGGTCGCACCGAGAGGTCCCCCTGATTGGTCTCTATTGGCACGCGCCCTAATGATGTTGCGAATGAAAATCAATCGCACCTTATCGCGGTTGCGCAAAACAAATGGGGCCGCGCTTGCGGCCCCATCCGTGCCGTCATTCGCCGTCCGGTCCCATGAGCTTCCGGCTGAGGTAGGTCACCCAGAGCGCGGCGGTCTTGGCCGACTGGCGGATATCCGCGCCCGAGCCGTGGCCGCCTTCGGTATTCTCGTAGAAGTAGAACGGCAGGCCCAGCTCCTCCATCCGCGCGGCGAACTTGCGGGCATGCTGCGGGCCGACGCGGTCGTCGCGGGTCGTGGTGAAGATGTAGGGCTCGGGGTACTTCACGTCCTTGCGCAGGGCGTGATAGGGCGAGGTCTTCAGCCAGAACTTGCGCGCCTCGGGATCGGCATAGACGTCGCCGTATTCGCCCTGCCAGCTCGCTCCGGCGGCGATCTTGCTGATGCGGATCATGTCGAGCAGCGGCACCTGGATGACCACGGCGTTGTAGAGTTCGGGGAACTCGGTCATTTCCACGCCCATCAGCAGGCCGCCGTTGGAGCCGCCGATGATGCCGAGGCGGCGGGGCGAGGTGATCTTGCGCCCGATCATGTCGCGGGCGACGCTGGCGAAGTCGTCATAGGCGACCTGGCGCTTGGTCTTGAGTGCGGCCTCGTGCCATTCGGGACCGAACTCGCCGCCGCCGCGGATGTTCGCGACCGCGAAGGCGCCGCCGCGTTCCATCCAGAGCTTGCCCTGGATCGTTGCATAGTAGGGCGTCGAGCTGGACTGGAAGCCGCCATAGGCATTGAGCAGGACCGGCGTGGAGCCGTCGAGCGGGATGTCCTTGCGGTGGACCAGGAAATAGGGAATCGCGGTGCCGTCGGTGGACTTGGCCTCGCGCTGCTCGACGACGAGACCCTTGGCGTCGAAACGGGCGGGCAGGCTTTTGACCGGCTGAGCCGTGGCCGAGGCCGCGTCCACCAGGTAGAGCGTGTCGGGCGTAGTGAAGCCTTCCGCCGAGGCGAACGTGAGGTTGCTGCGGCTGTCGGCGGAACCGAAGTTCAGCGCCAGCTTGTCAGGCAGGGGCAGGCTTGCCGTGGTCCAGCCGCCGTCTGCTTTCGGCGCCAGCGAGAGCAGGCGTCCGTTGACGTTGTCCAGCACCGAAAGCAGCAAGCGGTCCTTCGTCGCGGAAATCCCGTCGAGCGCTTCCTTCGGTCCCGGCGTCCACGCGAGCGTGGCCTTGATCGCTTCGGGATGGGCGCGCACGGCGTCCAGAGGTGCGCTCGCCACGGCACCGCTCGGCAGGTCGCCCCAGGCTTCGTCGAGCCGGAACACGACGCGGCCGGACACCAGCCCGGCGACCGTGACTTTCTGCGGAATGGCCAGTTCGTGGACCTTCCCGTCGCTGCCGACGATCAGGCTCTGCTGGTGGAAGAAGTCGATGCCGCGCGAGATCAGGGTGAGGCTGTTGCCCTGCCCGTCGTGCATCACCGCCGGGAACGAGCCGACGTCGCTCTTCTGCCCGCGATAGATCTCGGCCGCTTCGGAAAGCGGCCGTCCGCGGGTGACGCGCTTGATGACATAGGGATAGAGCGATTCCGTCACTTCGCCCGGCGTCCATTCAGTGGCGACCAGCAGGTGGTCGGCGTCTTCCCAGGCCACGCCCTGCTTGGCGCGGGAGATGTGGAAGCCGTCCTTGATGAAAGTGCCGGTGGCGAGGTCGAATTCGCGGACTTCCACGGCATCCTCGCCGCCGTCCGACAGCGAGACGAGGCAGAGCCGCTGCTCCGGCTCCAGACAGTCGGCGCCCTTGTAGACCCAGCTCTTGCCCTCGGCCTTGCCGAGCGCGTCGATGTCCAGCACGGTTTCCCATTGGGGCTGGGCGCCGCGATAGTCCTCCAGCGAGGTGCGGCGCAGGATGCCGCGCAAGTGCTGCTCGTCCTGCCAGAAATTGTAGATGCCCCCGTTCAGGAACATCGGCGCGGGGATGCGGTCCTTGGCGCCGTAGATCGCGAGGGCTTCGTCGTAGAAGGTCTTATAGCGGGGATCGGCTTCGAGCCGTTTCTCGGTCGCCCTATTGTGCGCGGCAACCCAGTCCATCGCGCGTTTGCCGTCGAGATCTTCCAGCCAGATCCAGGAATCCTTGGGGTCGCGTGGATCGGCCGGGGCGACCGGCGCGGCGAAGGCGGGCGCGGCAAAGACGGGCAGGGCGCCGAGAAGGGCGAGCGAAGTGGCAAGCGCGAAGCGCGTGATCGATTTCAAGTGAAAGTCCCCGGAAAGTGTCTGCGCGAAATTCTAGCCGCTGCCGATTTTCATGCAACCGGCTGAAACGGCGGGCGGGGGCGGGGTAACAGCCATTGACACAAATTGCTCCCGCACCGCGCACAGGAAACGGGGTTGATCGAAATGATACCGGTGTCATAAGGTTGTCTACGAACGGAGATTGGGGAGAGTGTGCTCCCCGGCCCGGCAAGGGAGAGATATCGGCGTGTCGCATTCCGGAAGGCCTATCGTGACCCGGCGGGTCTGTTCGCGGATCGCTCTGGCCGCTGCCTGTCTGGCGGGGAGCATCGGTGCGCCTGCCCTGGCGCAGGACGCGGACGGCCTGCTGTTCCGGGCACCGCTCGACAGCGGGTTCGATGCAACGGTTTCCGGCGGTGCCGCCGCGCCCAATTTCAGGAGTGACGTCTCGATCGTGCCGGACGGGGCGATCGGCGGGGCGGGGCGGTGGTCGGACGGCGGCTATGTCGCCTGGGAAGCCCCTGGCAATATCTATGCCCAGCGCGGTACCCTGTCGTTCTTCTGGCGCAGCTATACCCCGGTGGGCGAGGCGCCTTTCGTGATCTTCCGGGCCAGCGCGGGCGACCATTCGAGCTGGGACATGGCTTTCCTGCGCATCGACTGGAACGGCCACGGTTTCGACGCCTTTGTGACCGACGCCAATCTCTCGCGGGTGCGGGTAAGCTGGGCGCTGCCGGAGACGCTATCCGCCGATGCCTGGCACCACATCGCCTTCGCCTGGGACGAGAACGAGGGCGTCAGGTTGTTCTGGGACGGCCGGGAGGTCGCCGCGAAACGGCAGGCGGCGGACCTCGACATGGCGCTCGACCAGTTCGGCCTCGCGGGCCGCGTCATCGCTCCGCATCAGGTGCAGAGCCGCTACAACTTCATGCGCGGCTCCGATCTCGACGATATCCGCGTCTACGACCACATGCTGGAGGGCGCGCAAGTAGCGCGGCTGGCGGCGCGGGAGGAGGTCTCTCCGACCGCCTCGGTGCCGGACTTACGCAAGGCCTGGCTCCACCGCTTCGGCTGGGACACGCAGAGTCCGCCTGCGTTGAAGGACAAGGTCACGGCGATCCGCAAGGTCGAATTCGCCGATGCCAAGGACCTCAAGGAATGGATGTGGAAGGGTGTAGACGGCATTGCCGAGACGACCTGGCCGGGCGTCTACAACCGCTCGCGCCTGCCGGGGCGCGACGACTATTTCCAGCTGCCCGACTGGAACGTCTATGTCGAGGGCGGCAAGATCTATGAACTGACAGTGCCCGAGAACGCCGCCTTCAACCGCGTCGAGATTCGCGGCGCTGCCTATGGCGCGCTGGAGTGGTCTCCGGACGGCAAGTCCTCGTGGGGCAAGCTGGCGGGGCGGCCCAAGGGCGTGGTGCGTTCGATCACTGATACGGCGACGAGGACCGGCGGGACCCTGCGTTTCACCAATGTGACGCAGGAACAGCCGATCCAGGAAATCTGGGCCTATGACATTCGCGCCGGGGAGGTGCCCAAGGGGACTTTCCAGCTCAGCTACACCGTGCGCGCCGATGCGGCATCGGACCTGGGCGCACTGGCGCGGCTCAACGCGCATATCGCGGGCCGCTATCCGGCGAACGAGCGTTCGACCGTGGTAGCGCTACCAACGAGCGGGGTGAAGGCTGCGGTCGGCGCGGGCAGTGCCGGGGCATCCGGAACGGCGAGGCGTAGCGGGCAGGACCTGCCTCTGGTCCATGTGCTGATCCCGTCGAACTTCGGCGACGCGCCAGCGGATCGCCCGCTGGCGCGGGCCTGGAACTACGGCTGGGAGAATGTCCACGACGGGTTGGACGGCGTGGCCATCGATCTGCCCGCGATCGACGCGAAGCCGAATGCTCAGGGCGTGATCCCGCTCGACATCCGCGTGAAGGACCCGATCTGGCCCGACCGCGACATGATCGACGTGCAGGTCTCGGTGCGTCCCGGCGAGCCGCGCACGCTCTGGCTGGACCTGCGCGACCGCATCCTGACGACCGACAGCCTCTATCTGACGGTCGCCTCCGCCGCGCCCGATTTCGGCGCGAAGTTCCTCGACGGCATGACCGTGCGGATGGTGTTCAAGGACCGGGAAACGGCGAAAGCGGAGCATGTCGCCGACCGCTTCAACCAGGTGAAGGACAACTGGGCTTTCCTCGTCGAGGAACACACCGCCTCCAAGCGGGCCGGACTCTATCGCCGCCTCTATGGCGATATCACCGATCTGCTGCGCGTCGATCCCGGCCATCTGGAGGCGCGGCGCTACTGGGCGGATATCGGCTATTCGGAGGATCAGCTACCGCCTTTCGTCCAGCCCGAGGCGCCTTCGGGCGTGCCGCTCTGGGCCTTCCGGCAGCTTGAGGACCTGAAGCTCACGCGGCAGTTCGCGAACTGGTGGATCGATAACCGGCAAGTGCCCTACGGCGATTTCGGCGGCGGCATTTCCGACGATACCGATCTCACCCAGCAATGGCCGGGCCTCGCGCTGATGGGCGTCGATCCGGACAAGATCAATGCCTCGCTGCGGGCGCTCTCGGACGCGGTCTACAAGAACGGGATGATCGTCGATGGCCTCAGCGCCATCACCACCGACGAACTCCACGTCTACGAGGAAGGCATCAATTCCGATGCCGAGCGGCTCTACCTCAACTGGGGCGAACCCAAAGCGGTCGAGCGGATGATGGCCACCGTCAAGGCGTTGGGCAAGGTGATCCGCCGGAACCCGGCTGGGCACATGCACATCGCCTCCAGCTGGTACGGCGGGCGCGAGATCTACACAGACGAGCCATGGGCCTGGCAGAAGCCTTATGGCTTCGTCATCATGCACACCCCGGTCCTGCTGGGCACCTTCAACGCCGACCCCACCGCGAGGGGACTGGTGACGGGGCTGATCGACGGACTGCTGGCACACGGCAAGGAGGGTGCGGACGGGTTCTGGACCTTCCCCAACGACATCAGTTTCCCCCACGACAGCGAGCGTGCGGGTGATGGCGGCGGGGCTTCGCTGCCGATGCAGTCGGCCTGGGCGGCCTGGCGCTTCACCGGCGACGACAAGTACTTGCGCCCGGTGCTCGGCCGGGTCGGCAAGGGCAACTTCGGCGCGCTCAGCGAGATCAACGAGAACGCCCTGACAGTTCTGGGCAAGCGGGCGGACCTCGAGGATTCCGTACTACGCAAGGCCGAGGGCGGCGACGATTTCGCGCGGTTCGAGGCCTGGAACACCACCGGCGACAAGGCTTGGCTGGAAGCGCTCAACGCCCACGGCATCGCCGACAAGAGCCAGCACATGTACATGTATACCGAGGGCCACTGGTGGACCGACCGCGTGGATGCGCCGAACGAGCACCTCCAGCGCGAGCGGCTCGGCGGCATCGCTCTCAAGCGCAACCAGACGTATCCGGGCAACGCGGTGAGCTGGCGTTTCGCTGATCCCGAGGCGGCGGTGAAAGTGGCGATCCTGGTGCGTGACGCGACGCCGGAGCAGTTCACGGTCATCGCCCATAACACGACCGCGACGGAGCAGCCCGCGGACATGGGGACATGGAACGTGGTGGCGGGGACCTGGGAGATGACCCAGGGACTTGCAGCGAGCGGCGGGGACAAGGCGCAGGGCGATATCGCCACCCGGGACGTCGAACTGGAACGCAGCGGTTCGCTGCCGGTCGCTTTCGCGCCGGGCGCCACGACGGTCATGACCTTCCGCCTAAAGCGGAAAGCCGAAGTCCAGCCCGAGCAGCGCCCCGACCTCGGCATCGGCGTGGATGACGTGGTCCGCAAGGGGAGCAAGCTGTCGGTCACGGTTCACAGCCTCGGCTCGGTCGCCGCGCCGGGCGGGACGCTGACGCTGGAGACGGCCGAGGGCAAGGTCCTCGCTTCCGCCCCGGTGCCCGCGCTGGCGCCGCCCAGCGACCTTGCGGCCAAGACGGCGACGGTTTCGCTCACCGTCCCGGCGGGGGCGCCCAGGGTGTTGCATGTCAGAGTCTCGACCGGCGCACCGGAAGTGACCCGGCGCAACGATGTCGTGATCCTTGGAGAGTCGCAGTGATGCGGCGATGGGGTCTGGCCCTTCTGGTGCTGGCGGCGCTGCCTGCCCCGTCGCAGGCGAAGCAGCAGGTCTGGAAGTTCGACCGCCTCGACCGCATCGGCGGGCTCAGAACGCAAGTCATCGGCGAACCCAGGGTGGAGCAGGGTGCCGTCGTCTTCGACGGACAGGACGACGCGATCTACCTGCCGCGCCATCCGCTGGCCGGTGCGCGCGCCTTCACTGTGGAGGCGGTGTTCCGTCCCGACGGCGGCGCGTTCGAGCAGCGCTGGCTCCACCTCGCCTCCGACGATCCGGCGAACCAGACGCGCCTCCTGTTCGAGATCCGCGTGGTCGGGGATGAATGGTACCTCGATAGCTTCGTCAAGGGGAGAGGATATGCACAAGTCCTGATCGATCCGGCGAAGCGCCATCCGCTCGGCCGCTGGTATCACGTCGCACAGACCTTCGACGGAACGACTTATCGCAGCTATGTCGATGGGGTTCTCGAAGGCGAAGCGCGGGTGGCGGGCTTCATCCCGCAGGGGCCGGGCAATACTTCGGTCGGCGTGCGCTACAACCGGGTGAACTTCTTCCACGGCGCCGTGCGGCTGGCGCGGTTCACCGATCGCGCCCTGCCTCCGAACCGGTTCTTGCGGAAGTAATTTATCGATGATCAATTTTTTAATTGAACATAGGATATTTTTCATTACCCTTTCGGCACAAGGTTTTGCCTGCACGCGCAGGCGGAATGCAGGAAGAAAGGGAAGGCGATGCGAAGCAGGGGTGCGGCGATAGGGACGGTGCTGGCGGGGCTGTTCGGTCTTGGCGCGGCGACCGATGCTAGCGCGACGGCAAGCTGGGTGATCGCTGGCGGCGGGGATAAGCCCAATCGCGATCTCTGGGTCGTGGACGAGGCTTCGATCAGCGAGAGTTCCGATCTCGTCGGCTTTCTCCAGACTTCGACGCAGGAGCAGCAGTCCGCCTACCTCAAGCAGATGCGGCGCAAGGGCAAGCTGAAGGAGGGCGAAGTCCGCGCGGGTCCCGATCCCCAGTTCGACATCCGCGTCGACGAAGTGTTCGAAAGCGCCGCGAAGCCGAACCGGATCATGTCCAAGTACCGCGTCAACTGCGCGCGGGGCACCGTGGGGACCGAGCACGGGCAGGTCCAGTGGCGTGACCGCAGGCCGGAGGACATGCCGGCCAAGTCCGCGCATGCCCCGGCCAGCTTCGGCGAGTCGCAATTGGTCAAGTTCGTCTGCAATCGCGGCAAGGACGCGCGTGACCGCAATCCCGCGAAGACCTCGCCGCAGCTCGGCTTCCTGTTCATCGGCGAAACCGGGATGTCGCCCACCGACTTCATCTGGCAGCACTTGTGGGACGACGGCAAGCGCCCGGCCTTTACCTACAAGCCCAGCGCGGCCGAGCTGGATGCCATCGAGAAGCGTCTGGAAAACAATCTTGCCCGCGGCACGGCCCTGGCGGGGCAGGTGATCGATTCCCACCAGCGCAGTGCCAATCGCGTCGGCCGCAACACCCTGATGGAAACCTGGATCGGCAAGGCGGAGCGGGACTTCACCGGCGCCTGGGGCGCGCCGGACCGTTTCGTGGATGCTTATGGCGGTGTGCGGACGCTCTATTACCGCAAGGGCTACGTCAATCGCGGCAGCAATGTCTATGGGCAGGTGCTCAGCGAGGACTATCACTGGTGCGACGTGACCGTGGAAGTGCAGAACGGCGTGATCCGCGACTATTCCACCAGCGGCAACGAGTGCGCCAAGCTGATCCGGTGATCGGCCCTAGCCAGGTGCCGAGGCGGCCCGGTCCATGGCGATAGGCAGGGTTTCCTCCACGCGCGGACTGTCCGACTGGGCTACGTTGAAGCGCATGAAGGGCGCGGCCGACTGCGAAGGACTGAAGACGTTCCCCGGCGCCAGAACGAGGCCGAGGTCCATCGCGTGGCGCGCCACTTCAGCGGAGTCCAGCCCGTCCGGCAGGCGGCACCAGAGGTAGAAACCGCCGCGCGGCAGGGTCCACGGCACGATCCCGAGGCGTGCGAGCCGCTCCGCCGTCCGGTCCTGCGCGCGAGCGAGTTTCTGGCGCAGTTCCGCCATGTGCTTGCGATAGCTGCCGCCGGTCAGGACATCGGCGACGGCTTCCGCCGCGACCGGGCTGGGGCCGCCGAAACTCGTCGCCACCTGAAGGTCCACCAGCCCCTCGATCCAGTCCGCGCGCCCGGCGATATAGCCGCAGCGGAGCGAGGCGGAGAGGGTCTTGGAAAAGCTGCCGACCCGGATCACGCGGTCCAGCCCGTCGAGCACGGCGAGGCGCGGGGAGGGCAAGGGTTCGAAGTCGGCGAAGATGTCGTCCTCGACGATCATCATGTCGTGCGCGGCGGCGGCGCGCAGGATGCGGTGGGCGACCGGGGCGGAGATCGTGGTGCCCGTGGGATTGTGCAGCGCGGAATTGGTCAGGTAGAGCCGGGGCTTGTGGGTTTGGAGCGCCGCTTCGAAGGCGGCCATGTCCGGCCCCGTGTGGGTATAGGGCACGCCGACGAGCTCGACGCGGTGGGCGCGCAGCAGGGCCTGGAAGTTGAAGTAGCCCGGATCGTCGACCAGCACCGTGTCGCCAGGGCTGAGCAGGAAGCGGCAGACGAGGTCGATCGATTGGGTGCCCGAGCCGGTGAGCAGCAACTGCTCCGCGCCCGCCGCGATCCCCTCTTCGGCAAAACGGGCCAGCAGCAGGCGGCGCAGCGCCTGGGAGCCGCGCGTCGTGCCGTAGTTGGATAGCAGCCCGTCGTCGGCCCGCGCCAGCGATCGCAGGCTCTTGCGGATCGCGGCATGGGGCATCCACTCGGCCGGGAGCCAGCCGCAGCCTGGCATCTCGACCGAGAGATCGGCGTCCAGCGATTGCCGCGAGACCCAGAACGGATCGACCGCGCGGTCGCGCCTCGGCCCCATTTCCGCAAGCGGGATCGGCGGCAGGCGGCTATCGGCGACGTAGAAGCCCGAGCCGGGACGCGCCCGGATCGTGCCCTGCGCCGCCAGCCGATCGTAGGCTTCGACGATGGTGGAGGGGGAAACCTTCATCACTGCGGCAAAGCCCCGCACGGAGGGCAGGCGGTCTCCGGTTCCTAGCGTGCGGGCCGCGATCTTCGCGCGGATCGCATCAGCGACTTCTTCGGTGCGGGTCTTGGGGCGGGGCGGCATAAGTCTCCGAGAAACCGTACTGAGAAACGTACCCATACGGTTTGACAATATCGTATGTGTTTGTGCCTGTCGTATCCAGCGCTTTTTCCGCAAGGGCCGCCTCGTCGTTACAGTGTCGAAAGCGGGATCATATGGAAAAGGCATCGTCGGGCAGGGGTTCCGGGGGTTGGGGCTCGGGGCTTCTGGGCGTCATCATCTTCAGTGGATCGCTCCCCGCAACGCGGCTGGCGGTGGCGGATTTCACGCCGCTCTTCGTCACGTCGGCAAGGGCAGTGATCGCCGCACTGCTGGGCGCGGTCTTTCTGGCGGCCCTGCGACAGAGGCGCCCGGACCGGGCCGATCTCGGCTCTCTGGCGATAGTCGCGGCGGGCGTCGTCGTCGGGTTCCCGTTGCTGACGGGATTTGCCCTGCAACATATCACGTCGGCCCATTCGGTGGTCTTCATCGGCCTGCTGCCGCTGGCGACCGCGATCTTCGGCGTGCTGCGCGCCGGGGAGCGGCCGAAACCGGCGTTCTGGCTGTTCTCGACGGTCGGTGCGGCCACCGTTGCCGGGTTCGCCTTCCTTCAGGGCGGCGGCGCCTCGCTCACGGGAGACCTGCTCATGGTGGCGTCTATCCTGCTTTGCGGGCTTGGCTATGCCGAAGGAGCCAGCCTGTCGCGCCGCCTTGGCGGCTGGCAGGTCATCACCTGGGCACTGGTGCTGGCGCTGCCGGTCATGGCCGTGATCGCTGTCCTGACGGTGCCGCAGGGTACGGCGGGGATCGGCTGGCGCGCCTGCGCGGGGCTGGCCTATGTCTCGGTATTCTCGATGCTGATCGGCTTCGTGTTCTGGTATCGCGGGCTGGCGATGGGAAGCGTGGCCGGGGTCGGCCAGTTGCAGCTGCTCCAGCCGTTCATGGGCCTGCTGCTGGCGGGCGCGGCGCTGGGAGAGCCGGTGGCCTGGACGATGGTGCTCTCCACCGTGGTCGTCATCCTCTGCGTTGCGGGAGCACGGCGCTTTTCCTGAGACGAGTGGCCGGGATGACAGTTTCTGTCATCGGATGGTCGCGGGTGTGGAATTTATTTGAGCATTGTCTAATTTTTCGTTAGCCTGCCTTTCCAGAAACCGGCATTCGCAAAAGCAGGAACCCCGATGAAGCCCTCCCTTCTTTCCGGCACGACGCTTCTGGCACTGGCGCTCGTGGTCTCCGCGCCGACGGCTTCGGGCCGTGACGGATTTCCGGCCAACGAGTCCGAGATGAATACCGCGGTGGCGGAGCTGGGCGAAACGATGGGCCAGGCGGACAAACTTGAAACGCAGGGCAAGGTCGTAGAGGCGGAGCCGCTCTGGCGCGATGCCCTGGCGCAGCGGCAGCGCCTGCTCGGGGACCGCGATCCGCTGGTGGCCACCGGCATGGAAAGGCTCGCCCGCAATATCGAGATACAGGGCGATTACCGGAGGGCCGAGCCGCTGCGCCGTTCCGCGCTGGCCTTGCGCGAGGCGAACTCCAGCGAGATCGACGATCTGGTCGATGCCTGTGCCGCGCTGGGCAACAACCTGTCGCGGCAGGGCCAACTGTCCGAGGGGGCGGCGCTGAACTACCGGGCGCTGGATCTGCTGCGCAAGGCTGGCAAGGCGGAAGGTCCCGAGGCGGCCAAGGCGCTCTCCGGGGTCGGCCTGACGCTGAACCGGCAGGGGAAGTTCGCGGAAGCCGAGCCGTTCTATCGCCGCGCGCTGGACATCCGCCGCAAGGCTTTCGGGGAAGACGATCTCGACACTGCGACCAGCTACAACAACCTCGCCACCGCGCTGAGCGGGCAGGGGCGCTATGACGATGCCGAGAGCCTGCTGCTCAACGCCATGACGATCCGCGAAAGGAACGGCACGGTCCCGGCACTGGAGGCGGAAAGCATTTCGAACGTGGCGATCAATCTTGACCGGCGCAAGCAACACGCCAAGGCCGCGATCCTGCACCGCATGGCCATCAACAAGTGGACGCAGGTGTTCGGCGCCGATCACGTACTGACGGCCGCCGGTTACAACGGCCTTGGCATGAGCTATTTCCTGCAAGGGCAATATTCCCTTGCCGCCGTCGAGTTCGACCGGGCGCTTAGGCTGAGGGAGGCCGCGCTGGGCCGCGACAATCCCGAAGTGGCGGAAAGCTACGGCAATCTCGGCATGGCCGAGCGCGCCATGGGCCACGAGGCGAGCGGCATGCGCCTGCTGCGCACCGCGCTGGAGATCGATTTGCGCACGCTCGGCCCGGACCATCCCCATACCAGGGCGGTCCGCGCCGCGATCGACAGCCCAGCGCCCAAGCCGTCCGAGCAGCCGGTGATCGTTACGCAGTCCTATTGAACGCCCGCCTACTGACCTCCTGACGGATCGGCGGGCCGACTGACCAGGAACTTGTCGATGCGGCGTCCGTCGAGGTCGACGACCTCGAAGCGCCAGCCGTCATGGACGAAGCTCTCGCCGACCTGGGGCCAGTGCCCGAACTGTTCGAGCGCGAAGCCCGCTACCGTGTGATAGTCGATATCCCCGGCAGGCGGGCGCCAGCCGAGGTTGCGGAAGGCATCATGGATCGGCATGAGCCCGTCGATCAGCAGCGAGCCGTCCTCTCGTACCGTTATCGACGGGTCTTCCCCTTCGGTCTCGGCGAGTTCGCCGGCAAGGGCTTCCAGCAGGTCGGTCTGGGTGACGATCCCTTCGATCCCGCCATATTCGTTGACGACGATCGAGAGGCGCACCGGCGACGCCTTGAAATGGTCCAGCAGTTTCAGGATCGGCGTCGCCTCGTGGACGACGTGCGGCTTGGTGACGGCCGCCTCGGGATCGAGCGACTTGCCGTCGAGCACCTGATCGAGCAGGTCCTTCTTCAGCACCATGCCCGCGAGCTGGTCGATATCGCCGCGCGCGACCAGGAGCTGTTCGTGAGAAGAGGCGCGCAGGACCGTCAGGGTTTCCTCGGCGCTGTCCTCCAGGTCGATCCAGTCGAGATCGACGCGCGGCGTCATGATGTCGCCCACCCGTCGCTCGCCGAGAGTGAAGAGGCGCTGCGCCACTTCCTGCTGGGCATCGTGGAGCAGTCCGGCCTCGTGGCTGGCGGCGACCAGCAGCTTGAGTTCCTCGGGCGAGTGCAGCGATTCCTCGGTCGCTCCCGGCTGGAGACCGGCGAGCCGCAGTACGAGATTGCCAAGACCGTTCAGTCCCGCGATCGCCGGGCGCAGGATGAACAGAAACAGTCCCAGCGGCCGGACCACCCAGAGCGCCGTCCGTTCGCTGCGCTGGAGCGCGAGGCTCTTGGGCGCGAGTTCGCCGAGGACGATGTGCAGCGCCGTGATCAGCACGAAGGACACCGCGACGGCGATGCCGTGCGAACTGACGGTCGCTACGCTTTCCGGCCAGGAACCCAGCAACGGCTCGATCAGATGGGCCAGTGCAGGTTCGCCGATCCAGCCCAGCGCCAGCGAGGAAATGGTGATGCCGAGCTGGGTCGCCGCTAGGTTCGCGTCGAGATTGTCGACGGCGCGCTGGAGCGTCTTCGCATTCATCCGCCCCGCATTGACGAGTTCCGCCACGCGGCTGCGGCGCACCGCCACCAGGGAGAACTCGGCCGCGACGAAGAAGCCGTTCGCAGCGACGAGGATGAGGACGGCAAGAATGCCAAGAAGCGGGGACATGGGGTTCCTTGTGACAGTATGGAGGACGTACAGGCGCTGACGGCTGCTGCTGGCGTCAGTGCATCACGGCGATGGCGTCCGATTGCCGGCGGACGAGTTCGAAGGGCAGGCGCAGCCGTTCCGGGCTATGCGGCGTCTCGGGATCATCGGGCCATAGCCGCTGGCAGAGCAGGGCCATGGCATTGCGGCTCATGTCGCGGATCGGCTGGCGAATCGTTGTCAGGCTGGGCCAGATCGCGGCGGCCAGCGGGGTATCGTCGAAACCGCATATCGAGAGCTCGCCTGGCACGTTGATCCGCCGCTGATGGGCAATGGTGATGGCGGCGGCGGCCATATCGTCGTTGCACGCGAAGATTGCGGTCGGCCGCTCGGGCAGCGACAGGCCGCGGACAGTCCCGAGCGATAGGAAAAGTCGCCCGAGGCGATGAGTTCCTCTTCCGGCACCAGATCGTGCGCGGCAAGTGCCTCGAGATAACCCTGGCGACGGCGCGTGCTGCTGCGGTGGCGGCTGTTGCCGCCGATGAAGCCGATGCGGCGATGGCCCAGGGCGATCAGGTGGCCGGTCATCTCGTAAGCGGCGCGCCGGTCGTCGGTGGAGATCGAGGCGATGCCCTCGCGTTCCTCGTCGGGGACTACGGCGACGACGGCGATCCCGGCGGCTTCGAGGCCGTTTAGCAGTTCCGGCCAGTCACAGAGCGGCGCCGCCAGGATCACCCCGGCGACATGGGCATCGGCGACCTGTGCCACCAGATCCTCCGCGGAAGGGGTGGGTGGGCACTGCTCGACGGTCAGGTGGACGTTGCGCTCCGGCGCTTCGTTCAGCGCGCCCAGCAGCAGTTCGCCGAGATAGGCGGAGGTCATGCTCTCGCTGTGGAGGAGGGCGATCCGCCGTGAAGTGCGGCCCGCCAGCATGCGGGCAGAGGGGTTCGGCACATAGCCCAGCTCGGCCACCGCCTTTTCCACGGCCTCCCGCGCCTTGGCGCTGACTCGTGGTTTGCCGTTCAGCGCGCGCGATACGGTCATTGCGGAAACGCCGGCCAGTTCCGCGACATCGTGAAGGGTAGGCAGCTTCTGCTTGCCGTCGTCGTTTCTGAGCATCGTAACTCAGCATTTAGCGCAAGTGCGGCGCAGGTAAACGCCTGATGTCGGATTTACGGGCTATCGACGGGGGCGGGGCTTTCGGAATATACCTTATAAGCGGCCGACGGCCTCTTGTGCAGTGCAGCATAGTGTTTCAAATGCGGCTGGGTCGCGGAAAGGTTTTGAGACCGGACCGCAATAAATTGCAAGGAGCATCAAGGTGGCGCAGGAACCGATCCCCGCACCCGGCGGCCTGCCGGGGACCAAGACCCAGATCGTGATCGTCGGCGGCGGTGCGGCGGGACTGGAACTGGCGGCGAAACTGGGTTCGCATTACGGCCGCAAGCACCACGACATCATCCTTGTCGATTGCACGCGCACCCATATTTGGAAGCCGCTGTTGCACGAGGTGGCCACCGGTTCGCTGGACGCCAACCTCGACGAAGTAGGCTATCGCAGCCACTGCCACCGCTTCGGCTATCGCTATTTCTACGGCACGCTGGCCGGCATCGACCGCGAGAACCGCCGCGTCCGCCTCGCGCCGATCAACGACGAGAAGGGCCGTGAGGTCATCGCCGCGCACGAGATCCGCTACGACTACCTCGTGCTCGCCTTCGGTTCGGTCACCAACGATTTCGGTACGCCAGGCGTGGCGGAAAACTGCACCTTCCTCGACAGCCGCGACCAGGCCGACCGCTTCCGCGACAAGCTGCTGGACCAGTGCCTGCGCGTCTCGCGCACGATGGCGGACAATCCTGCCGGCGATGCGCGGGTGCGGATCGCCATCGTCGGAGCGGGCGCCACCGGTGTCGAACTGGCGGCGGAACTGTTCAATGCGGCCGACGCGCTCGGCTACTACGGGCTGGAAGTTTTCGACCGCAGCCGCCTGGAAGTGACACTGATCGAGGCCGGACCGCGCATCCTGCCCGCCCTGCCGGAGCGGCTGGCGGCGGCGGCCCGCGCCGAACTGGAGACGCTGGGCGTGCGCGTCCTTGTCGATACGCCGGTGGTGGAATCGACCGCGGAAGGCATGGTCATGCGCTCGGGCGAACGGATCGACGCCGACTTGCAGGTCTGGGCGGCAGGCGTGAAGGCCAAGCCGATCGCGGAGGGTCTCGACGGGCTGGAACAGGCGCGCTCGGGGCAGGTCGTGGTGCGCCCGACGCTCCAGAGCGAGACCGACGAACGGGTCTTCGCCATCGGTGACTGCGCCTTCTGCAAGCTGCCCGACAGCGAGCGCCCGGTGCCGCCGCGCGCACAGGCCGCGCACCAGATGGCGGATACCGCCTTTGCCAATCTCAAGCGCCTGATGGCGGGCAAGCCGCTGGTGAACTTCGTCTACAAGGACCACGGCTCGCTGGTCTCGCTGAGCCGGTTCTCGACGGTGGGGACGCTGATGGGCAACCTCGTCGGCGGGCGCATGGCGGTGGAAGGCCGCATGGCGCGCTTCATCTACCTCTCGCTCTACCGCATGCACCTGCTGGCGATCCACGGCTGGATCAAGGGTTCGGCGATGATCGTCATCAGCCACATGAACCGCATCGTCCGGCCCCGGCTCAAGCTGCACTGAGGAACGGATTTACCTCGGGTGGCGGCGGGCGAGGGCGATGCCTGCAAGGTTCTGCTCGCGCTTGATCCAGCGGATTCGGGCGGGCGGGGCCTTTTCCGTCAGGGCCAGGAACGCGGCCTCGTGGGAATTGCGGGGAGCGCCGCGTTTGATGGCGGCGTCAGCTTGCCGCACGATCTCGACCGCGTCCCCGATCAGTTCCACGTCCTCCAGTCCCAGCGATTGGACCAGCTCGAGGGCGCGGATCAGCGCGGTCCATTCGGCATCGCGGTTGTCCCCTCGGCCGAGGCCAGTGAAAATGTGGGCTTCCCCCCGGATCACCACGGCCGCCTCGATCGGGCCGGGATTGGGGCGGCAGCCCCCGTCGAAGAACACTTTCAGCCGGGATCGGGACATTCTGCGCTTCTGGTCCAAACCGGAGCGCGGCGCCAGCGGCGAATTCGCGCCGCGCTCCCCAAGGGCAGGCGACCGCCCTGCAAGGCTCGGGCGATATTGATTGTGGACAGGGCGTCGATGACGGCGCCTGGCTATCCACGAACGCTCTAAGTTTCTGGTTTGCCGCATTTTCCGAAGCAGCAGGTGATTCCATCTGATCGCAAAATGCTCTAGAAGACAGTCCGAGGACGGCGCTTAGGCAGTCTTCCGCCGATCCGCCGCGTATCGTGGAGAGTATGCGTGTTTGACAGACGAAGCGCTGCGGGCGGTGCCGCCTTTCTTGCAGCGAGCGTGATACTTTTCGGTTGCAGCAGAGGCCAGGATCAAGCTGCTGCCCCCGAGGGAGCTGCGGAACGCGAAAGGACGGCCGCTGCGGCGCTCGGCCGAATCGAGGCACGGGCGAAGGGCCGCCTCGGCGCTTATGTCTACGACCCTGCGCGCGATCGCGGTTTCGGCTGGCGCGACGAAGAGCGCTTCGCCCATTGCAGTTCGTTCAAGCTCTCGCTGGCGGCGATGATGCTGGCAAAGGGGCAGCGCGGCGAGATAGATCTGGACCAATTGTTGCACTGGTCGAAGGCCGATTTGTTGTTGCACAGCCCTGTCACCGCAGAGCACGTGGCGAGCGGCCTTACGGTGCGCGACCTGGCCCATGCGACTCTGGTGACCAGCGACAATGCCGCCGCCAACGTGTTGCTGAGCAAGTTCGGCGGACCGGCGGAACTGACCCGCTTCTGGCGCGGGCTGGGCGACAGCGTGAGCCGTCTCGACCGTCTGGAGCCCGAACTCAACACGGTTCCGGAAGGTACGGAACTGGATACGACGACTCCGGCGGCGATGGCGCGCACCGTGGCGAAACTCGTGCTGGGCCACACGTTGAACCCGCAGAACCGACAGACTCTGAAAGACTGGATGATCGAAGTCGAGACCGGCCGGGACCGTCTTCGCGCCGGATTCCCGGCAGGATGGATCGCGGGAGACAAGACCGGAACCGGTATCGGCAAGGCGCGGCATACTTATGTCGATCTGGCCTTCGGCGGTCCTGCAGGGCGAACGCCGCTGTTCGTCGCCGCCTATTTCGAGCCTGCGAACCTCGTCGAGCCGATGGACCCGGCTGCGCTTTCGGCATTGGCCGATGTCGGACGCGTGGCGGCGGCGATGGGATTTGGAGAGGCCGCGCAATAGCGGATAGGGAGTGTTGCGATGCGGGGCGAACCCCGCTAGCAGCGGCGTCATTCGCAAGGACCCGGTGAAATTCCGGGTGGCTATTCCGGCCGCCGATCCGCCGGACAACGCATTTCGCAGCGCTCCGGACCAGCGCCCCGCCCCGAAGCCGTGCGACAGGCTGCGGACCTGCGATCTTCGCGGACTATCGATACATGACTACAGACTCCTTCGCCCGCTACGGCGCCGAATGGTTCGAGAACGTCGGCGGTGCCTGCCGCGACATCCTGGCCGGGATGGTTGGCACTTTCGCGCTCATTCCCGAGGTGATCGCCTTTTCCTTCGTGGCCGGTGTCGATCCCGAGGTCGGCCTGTTCGCCTCCTTCGTGATCGGGATCGTCATCGCGTTCGCGGGCGGGCGTCCGGCGATGATCTCGGGTGCGGCGGGTTCGGTCGCGCTGGTGGTGGGGGCGCTCGTCCATGCGCATGGCCTTCAATACCTGCTGGCCGCGACGATGCTGGGCGGCGCGCTCCAGATCCTGTTCGGCCTGCTGCGGCTCGACGTGCTGCTGCGCTTCGTCTCGCGCTCGGTCCGCACCGGCTTCGTCAATGCGCTGGCGATCCTGATCTTCTCGGCGCAAGTCCCGCAGATGCTGGGCGTGACCTGGCACACATATGCGCTGATCGCGCTGGGGTTGGCGATCATCTACCTCATGCCGCGCGTGAGCCGGGTGATCCCCTCGCCGCTGATCTGCATCGTCGTGCTGACGGCGGTGAGCATGGCCTTCCCGATGCCCGTCCACACGGTGTCCGACCTCGGCAGGCTGCCCGCCTCGCTGCCGGTATTCGCCTGGCCGCAGGTCCCGCTGGACTGGCAGACCCTGCGCATCGTCGCGCCCTATTCGCTGGCGATCGCGGCGGTGGGCCTGCTGGAATCGATGATGACCGCCAGCGTTGTCGACGACCTGACCGAGACGACCAGCTCCAAGGCGCGTGAATGCACCGGCCTCGGCCTTGCCAACATGGCGGCGGGGCTGTTCGGCGGCATCGCCGGGTGCGGGATGATCGGCCAGACGGTCGGCAACGTGCGCTACGGCGGACGCGGACGGCTTTCGACGCTGGTGGCGGGGGTGTTCCTGCTGGTAGTCCTCGTGCCGCTGCGGCCGTGGGTGGAGCAGGTGCCGGTGGCCGCGCTGGTGGCGATCATGATCATGGTCTCGGTCAGCACGTTCTCGTGGGGATCGCTCGGAGACCTCGTGCGCCATCCCAAGGTCTCGGGCGCGGTCATGCTCGCCACCGTCGCGGTGACGGTGACGACTCACGACCTGTCGGCAGGGGTCATGGTGGGCGTGCTGCTGAGCGGGGTGTTCTTTGCCTTCAAGGTCACGGGGATGATGGGCGTCGCCGTCAGCTACGACGCCGAGGCGGATACCCGCGTCTACAAGGTCTCCGGCCAGATCTTCTTCGCCAGTGCCGATATCTTCGCCGATCGCTTCGACTTGCGCGACACGGCCCGGCAGGTACGGATCGACCTGGCTGCTGCGCATCTCTGGGACGTGACCGCCGTGGGCGCGTTGGAAACCGTGGTCGAGAAGCTGCGGCGGCATGGCATTCAGGTCGAGATTATCGGGTTGAACGAGGCGAGCGCGATCCTCGTCGACCGCCATGCGCCGCTCGTCCGCGCACTCGTTCCCGTCTGAATTAGCGACCTTGCAGGATACGGGCGGTGTCGGAGAGGCTGCCCGGCAGGCCGATGATGTCGAAGGCGGTGATGGCCAGCGCCGTCACCCAGCCCAGCACGAGCAGCACCCTCGGCGTGGACCACCCTTGCGTGAAGCGCCGTGCGGTCATGAAGTGGAGCAGCGGGAACATCGCGAAGGGCAGCTGCATCGCCAGCACCACTTGGCTCAGCACGAGCAGGTCGTTCACGCTGCCGTCGCCGCGCAGGCCGATCACCAGCACCGCCGGGATGATCGCCATGGCGCGGGTGAGGATGCGGCGTTTCCACGGCGCGACCTTCCAGTGCATGAAGCCTTCCATCACTACCTGACCGGCGAGGGTGCCGGTGATCGTGCTCGACTGGCCTGAGGCGAGTAGCGCAACCGCGAAGATCACGCTGGCGAGCGCTGAGCCCATGGCCGGGGCGAAAGTCAGGTAGGCGACGTGGATCCAGTCGGTATCGTCGCCCAGCAGGTAATGGCGGCCGTCCAGCACCAGATCGCTGCGCCCGTGAAAGACGACGGCGGCGAGGACAAGGATCGCCGCGTTCACGAAAAAGGCCAGGGTAAGCGACACGCCGGTATCGACCGCGTTGCAGTGCAGGGCGACTTTTCGGGATTCCGTGTCGTCCCGATCGGCGCGGTTCTGGACTAGCGCGGAATGGAGGTAGAGGTTATGCGGCATCACCGTGGCGCCGATGATCCCGACGGCCACACTCGCCATGCCCGCCGTCGCCAGCGCGGGGTGGATCATCGCGGTGCCGATCTCGTGAAAATCCGGTCTCGTGCTCGGCAGGACGAAGAGTTCGACGAAGAAAGAACCGGCGATCGTCAGCACCAGCACTAGCACGACGCGCTCGATCGTGCGCATCCCGTGATGCTGGAGCAGGAGCAGCAGGAACACGTCCCCCGCCGTCATGATGACCGCCCAGAACACCGGCACCCCGAACAGCAGGTTGATCGCCACCGCGGAGCCCAGCACTTCGGCAAGGTCGCAGGCCCCGATCGCGATCTCGCACATGATCCAGAGCGGCAGGCGGCACCAGGGCGGATACCAGTCGCGGCAGGCTTCGGCGAGGTTCTTGCCGGTGACGATGCCGAGGCGGGCGGAAAGCAGTTGCAGCACGATCGCCATGGCACTGGCCAGCGCAACGACCCAGAGCAAACCGTAGCGGTACATCGCCCCCGCCTGAAGGTCGGTGCCCCAGTTGCCGGGGTCCATGTAGCCCACGCTGACCAGCAGCGCCGGTCCCAAGTAGGCGCGGTACTGCTGCAGGCCAGGCAGCGTCCAGTGCGGCATCCGGATCGACGACGTGACCCGGTGCAGCAGCCAGGTCGACGATTTCCGAGCGGCAATGGCGGGCTGGGCGAGCGTTCTGAGGTTCATGGCCGGGCTACTGCGATCCGGGCGGGCATTATTCGGGCCTGCAGTATCCGGGCAGCGAGGGCACTGAGCGTGCGGCGGCGATTGGGCGCGGTTCCGGCGGGATCGTCGCGATAGGCGGCGGCGACCGGGTTTATCATCATCTCGGCGATGCCCAGCCGGTCGGCCAGCGCGGCCACGCGGTCGGCGGCGCCTTCGGGCGTATCGATGATCCAGGTGCGCCGGAACATCGCGAGCAGGTCCTCGTAGCGCTCCGGAAATTCGGTTTCCGCAGCTTCCTCGGCCAGCATCTGTCTGTCCCTTGCCTCGCCCGAGCGGAAGGCACTGAGGAAGTAGAGCTGTGCGCGGGCCAGCCGCTCGGCTTCCTCCTGCGTGTCGCCGGTGACGACGATCGCGGAGAGCAGCGCGGTCGGCTCGGCGCAGTGGGCGCTGGGTTCGAAGCTGCGGCGATATTCGGCAAAGGCCTCGTCCACGCCTTCGCCGGTAATGTGATAGCCGAAGGCGTAAGGCAGGCCCATCTGCCCGGCGAGGCGGGCGGAATAAGCCGAAGTGCCGAGTATCCAGAGCGGCGGGGTCGAGCCCGGATTGGACGCGGCATTCAGCCGGTATTCCTCGCCCGAAACCTCAAAGCGGGCACCGGCGGGATCGAGCATGGCCTGCAAGCCGGCAAGTGCCTGGGTGTGGTCCATGGCCGGGCCGCGCCCGCCGCGCAGCATCGCGCTGGCGGTTCGGTCGGCGCCGGTCGAGCGGCCGATGCCGAGGTCGAAGCGGCCGGGGAAGCAGGCCTCGACCATGGCGGCCTGCTCGGCGATCAGGAACGGCGAATAGTGCGACAGCAGGAAGCAGCCGCCGACCCGGATCGATTGCGTCCTTGCGGCGATTACCGAGGAGAGCACGGCGGTCTGGCTGGCGGCGACGGCGGCGACGTTGTGATGCTCGCCGAGCCAATAGCGATGGAAGCCGAGGCTCTCGGCATGACGGGCGAGGTCGATGATTGAGGCCATGCAGTCGGCCGCCGTCTGGTTGCTGCGGATCGGGCCGATGTCGAGGACGGAAAGGCGAAGCGGGGCTTTCGGCATCGTGACCTCCTCACGCGGCGGCGAGGGGGGACATCGCGAAGGCTTCCGCGACCAGGCGGAACCCCTCGGTCTTGTCAGCGAGCGAATAGGCCATCGCCGCGAGCATCACTTCGTCGGCCTGGTAGCGTTCCGCGCGCTCGACAATCTGGCGGCGGACCTCGCCGGGCGTGCCGACCACTTCCCGGTTGGCGATCTGGTCGAGGTAGGCGCGTTCGCGTTCGCCGATTTCGAGTGTGGCAAGGCTGCTTGGGCTGGGCAGGACGCTGGGATAGCGGCCGGAATCGCGCATCAGCCGGAAGTAGTCCGACGTCTTGCGCATTTCTGCGACCTTTTCCGGGGTCGCGGCGCAGACGAGGTTCAGCGCCAGGATCACGCGCGGTTCCGGCATTTCCGCGGAAGGGACGAAGCGGCGGCGATATTCGGTGACGGCGGCTTCGTCGGCATCGGGGTTGATGAATAGGGCGATGGCCAGTCCCATGCCCTTTTCGGCAGCCAGAGCTCCGCTCTGGGGGCCGCTCCCCGCCGAGAGCAGCCAGAGCGGCGGCGCGCTGGCGACGAGGGGGGTGGCCAGGGCGCGCTTGCATTCGTCGTGGAAGAAATGGTCGAGCTGTTCGACCTGTTCGGGAAAGCCTGCGCCGCCGCCCGGAACCGGCGCCAGCAGCGAGCGCGAATAGGCATCGCCCCCGCTGGCGCGACCCAGCCCGCAGTCGACCCGTCCGGGGTAGAGGGCTTCGAGCATGCGGAATATCTCGGCTACGTGGTAGGCGCTGTGGTTGGGCAGCATGACCCCGCCGGAGCCGATCCGCAGTCGTTCCGTCCGCGCGCCGATGGACGAAAGCAGCACTTCCGGCGCGGAACCCTGGAGGACGGGCATGTTGTGGTGTTCGGAAAGCCAGAGCCGCTCATAGCCCATGGCGTCGAGGGCGCGGGCGAGCGTGACGGTGGCATTGATCGCCTCACCGGCGGTCGCGCCTTCGGAAAGCGTCGATTGTTCGAGAACGGAAAGCTTCACGGCATTTTCCTCGAAAGAGTCCGGGTCGTTTTGGGCAGGGGACGAAGCAACCCGGCGGCGTGGGCGGCGACGTGGCTGGCGACCACGAAAGGATCAGAAAAACTCTGTCTTGCGGGTCCCGGCGATTGTTTCGGAGGATGCGGCCGGGCGATACTTATATGATGGTATGGACCCGGCTGGGCCTTTGCATCCCGTCCTGCAAACCCCTGGATAATGCCCTCGCGGCGGCTGTCCGTCCTAAGGTCAGGGCGGGCGCCGAAAGTGGTGCCGGCAGGAGATGCAGGAATGCCGTTCATTACCCATGACGGACCGACGCAGGACCGCGCTGTGCGCGGTTCGGCGAATATGTCGATCGTGCTGCTGGGCCTGGCGGCCGATATGATGGTCGCGCTGCTCAAGTTCGCGGCGGCGCGCGAGAGCGGCGGCACGGCGCTGTTCACCGAAGGCGTGCACAGCCTGCTGGACGTGCTGACCGAAGTGATCCTGCTTTATGGTCTGGCTTCGGCGCGGCGTCCGTCCGATCGCAATTTCCAGCTCGGCTACGGGCGTTCGGCGTTCTTCTGGAACCTGATCGCGGCGATGCTGATCCTCTCACTCGGGGCGGGCTTTGCCTTCCGCGAGGGGTGGCGGCAATATATTGCGCCTGAACCGCTCGGCCCGACGACCGCAAGCTACATGGTCCTGCTGGTGTCGTTCCTGATCGACGGGGGATTCGCCTGGTTCACCTGCCGCAAGATCGTGCGGGAATCGAACGACCACAGCCTCGTGCAATATCTGCGCAAGTCGCGGGACGGTGCCACGCTGACGGTGCTGTTCACCAGCTTCGCGTCGCTGGCCGGGATCGTCATCGCGGCGCTGGGCATGCTCATCAGCACGCGCCTTGTCTTTCCTGCGGCAGACGGCGCGGCTTCGCTCGTCATCGCGCTGATGATGGCCGCCACCGCGCTGCTTCTGGCCAACGAAAGCCGCAGCCTCATCATCGGCGCCTCGGCCTCGCCCGAGATCGAGAGCAAGATCCTGAACCTGGCCAGCAGCGTTCCCGAAGTGGCGAATGCCAACGGCACCATTTCCGTGCGCACCGGCCCGGATCGCTTGCTGGTTTCGATCAGTATCGCCTTCCGCCCGGAGTGCCGGACGGCAGACGTCGAGCGCGCCGTCATCAAGATCGAGGAGCAGGTTAAGCACGGTTGTCCGCAAGTCGCGCTTCTGCTTGTCAAGCCGCAGAGCGTCGAGAAGTACCGCAGCGTCCAGTCCAAGCGCGGTTGGTGACGGTTCAGGGATTTCCCATCAGGGCAGCCATTGCGGCGGCGAGCCGATCAGGCTGCGCAGTGTCTCGGTGAAGGCGCGGACTTTCGCGGGTGGTTCCGGCAGCGCGCGCAGGAGGAATATTCCGCTCGTCTGCGCGTTCCAAGGCTCGTCCTCAAGCGTCACGCGCACGAGGTCTCCGGCGCGGACATCCGGCCCCACAACCCAGTCAGCCAGCAGGGCGAGGCCCAGCCCTGAAAGCGCGGCGATCCGCATCGCCTCGAAATCGTCGCTGCGGAAGGATACTTCGCTGTCCGGCCAGCCGCCGCAAGGCTCGCCCAGAATGTCGCGCCAGCCCAGCAGGTCGGCGCCGTGCAGCTTGTCGATCAGGCGATGGCCGCAGAGGTCCGCCGCGCAGAGCGGCGTCCCCGCCCTTTCGAGATAGGCGGGCGATGCCACCAGCAGCCGGCGCTGCTCCGCGAGCTTGCTGGCGATCAGGCTGCTGTCGGGAAGCGTGCCGATCCGCATCACCGCGTCCAGCCGCTCGAGCACGGGGTCGGCCAGCCGTTCCGTCAGGTCGAGTTCCACGGTCAGGCGCGGGTGCTGCGCCATGAGCGTCTCGACCGCCGGGATCACGTAGCGTTTGCCGAAAGTCGGGAAGCAGGCGATCCGCAGCACGCCCGCCACGGTGCCGTCGAAGGCGGCGACGGCGGCGCGGGTATCGGCGAGATCGTCGAGCAGGCGCTGGGCGCGCGTGAAGAGGTGCTGTCCGGCATCGGTCAATGCCAGGGCGCGGGTCGAGCGGAGCAGCAGCGAAACCCCCAGATCGTGCTCCAGCGCATCCACCTGGCGCACGACGGCGGAGGGGGTAACCGAGCGCCTGCGGGCCGCGCTGGAAAAGCTGCCGCCGCGCACCACGTCGACGAAAACGGCGAGATGCTCAGCAAAACGGGGGTCCTTCATTCTTGCCATTCTCGCAAAACCGTTTCGATCAGATGCTGCGTTATCATCACTGGCGCGCGAGCGCATCTTCCTCCTGGCCGCGACATGCGGCGGTTTCAGAATAAGAGGGAACATCATGGTACAGGTTCTGGATCGCATCCTTTCGCAGTCGGCCTATTCCGCCGAGATCGACGTGCCGATCGGGCAGATCGACATCGGTGAATGGCTGTTCTCGCTGCCCGAGGCGGAATATCTGCGCTGCTGCGAGCCGGACCATATCGCGGCGGGCATCACGACCACCGACGACGGCCGTCGCATGTCGATCAATGTCGAGATGATCGGCACCGGCCTGGTCGTGCAGCACTATGTCGCCGAGGAAGTCACCCCCACGTATTGCCGGATGAATTCGATTTCCGACGTGTTCACCGCCAATGGCCGGACCCAGGTGAACGTCCTGTGGGAACTCTCGGCCGAGGCGATCGACGGCAACCGCACGCGCTACACCAACAGCGTGACTGCGCGGCCGACCGATGCCTTCATGACCTTCCTCGAAACCCACGGCGTCGCCTTCGAGGATGCCGCCCGGGCGCGGCAGGACGCGGGCGGCGACCACAACCGCCGTGAAACCCCGCTGTTCGCCGCCAGTATTGCGCGCCGCGCACAAGCGAGAGCGGAAGGAAGCGCACAGTGAAAGCCGTCACCTACAGCCTGTTCGGCCCGCCTGACGTTCTCGAACTGAGCGAAGTCGCGATGCCGGAATTGCGCCCGAACGATCTTCTCGTCCGGGTCGGCGCGGCGGGCGTCAACCGCGCCGATATCCTGCAGCGCGCCGGCTTCTACGGCGACCAGAGCTTCGGCGAGAGTGCGCTGCTGGGGCTGGAACTCGCGGGCGAGGTCGTCGATGTCGGTGCTAATGTCGCAGGCGTGAAGCCGGGAGAGCGGGTCATGGCGATCGCCGGAGGCGGTGCCTATGCCGAATATGCCCGCGTCGACCGGGACATGGCTGTGCCCGTTCCTGCCGGAATGTCGCTGGTGGAGGCAGGTGCGGTGATGGAATCGTTCGTCACCGCGTTCGAGGCGGTATCCCACCTCGCCTGGGTGGAGCGGGGCGACAGCGTGCTGATCCATGCCGCTGCCGGGGGAATCGGATCGGCGGCGGTCCAGGTTGCCAAGGCCCTTGGCGCAAGCGTCTATGCCACCGCTTCGGCGGAGCGCAGGCGCGATGTCGAGAGCCTCGGCGCGAATGTCGTGATCGATTATGCGCGGGAGGATTTCGAGGCGCAAATCAAGGCCCGGACAGGGGGCAGGGGCGTCGATGCCATCGTCGATTTCGTCGGCGGCGACTATCTCGGCCGCAATCTGCGCAGCCTCGCGCCGGGGGGTACCCTTGTGCAGGTCGGCATCCTGAGCGGACAGTCGTCCTGCGAAATTCCGCTCGATCTCTTGCTGCATAACCATCTGCGGCTGGTCGGCACGGTGATGAAGTCGCGCGATATCGAGGAAAAGCGGGCGATGGTCCGGCGTTTTGCCGAAAATGTGCTGCCGTTTTTCGAGCGTGGCAAGATACATGCGGTGCTGGATTCGGTCTATCCGCTGGACCGGGCCGAGGAGGCGCATCGCCGGATGGAAGCGGGCGGCGTTTTCGGCAAGATCGTGCTGGCCGGTCCTGGCGCGGTTCCGGCGGCTATTCCGGCTGGGGCATCCCCCTCAACCGAAGAGTGGGGCAGGTAAACCTTGGCATAGCTAGGCCCCGCGCCTTCCGTCGGGGAAAATGAGAGGCGAGGGGCAGCGGCTAAAGCGCGAGGCTCCCGATCCACTCGAAGAGCGCGGAGCGATGGTCCACAGCGGCTACACTTTTTCGGACGAAGAGAGGCCGCTGTTCCCCGGCGCGCCCTATTCGCCGCGTCTCGCGCCCAGAACCCGCGTTCTCTATGCGGTGACGGCCTTCATCATGGCGATGGCCAGCGGCTTGGCCAACGGCATCGTCACCTCGAACATCATGAATATCGCCGGAGACATGGGGCTCTACGTGGCCGAGGCGAATATCCTGCTCGGCGTCTATGTCGCCTTCAATGCGGCGGCGAACCTCCTGCTGGTCAAGGCGCGCATGCAGTTCGGCATCCCTGCGACCATGCGCGTGGTGCTCGGCTCCCTGATCCTGGCCGAAGCGATCGCGATCTGCTTCCCCTCGTTCGGCACCGCGCTGCTGGCGCGGGCGGTGAGCGGCATTGCCAACGGCGGGCTGACCACGCTCGGCCTCTACAGCCTGTTCCAGGTTTTTCCGCTGAAGCACCGGCCGACCGCCGCGATCATCGGGTTCAGCCTGCCCCAGCTTGCCATTCCCCTCGCGCGGATGGTCTCCATCGATGCCGTCGGTTTCGACGACTGGTTGGGTATCCACCTGATCGAACTCGCCTCGGTGCTGATGGCACTCGCGATGCTCAATCTTCTGCCCTTGCCGCCGACCGATCGCACCAAGGCGTTCGAACCGCTCGATGCCGTGACTATCGTGATGACGATCGTGGGTATGCTGGCGGGATGCACGGCCTTGGCGCTCGGGCGGTTCTACTGGTGGACCGAGGCGCCGTGGATCGGCTGGGCGCTGGCCGCTGCGCTCCTGCTGGGCGGCGGGGTGTTCTGGCTGGAACTGCGCCGGAAGCGGCCGCTGTTGCAGATCCGCTGGTACGGCACCGGCGACATCCTGCTTTTCACGCTGATCGCCGTGGTGATCCGCGTCGCCCTGACCGAGCAGACTTATGCCGCCGTGGGCCTCCTCTCGATGGGCGGGCTGACCAACGACCAGCTCCACGGTCTGTTCGCGGCGGTCTTCGCGGCCATGGCGGCAGGGATCGCCACCGCGGCGCTGGTCTCGCGGCCCGAGCGTCTGCTGGCGATGATGATGTGCTCGGCTCTGGTGATCGCGTTCGCCGCCTGGCTGGACACCCATTCGACCAGCGATACGCGGGCGACGCAGCTCTATGTCAGCCAGTCGCTGCTGGGCTTCGGTACGACGCTGTTTATCGGACCCGCGCTGCTCTACGGTCTTGCCCGTGTCATCCAGCGTGGCCCGACCCACCTCGTCAGCTTCGTGGTGCTGTTCAGTACCACGCAGAATGTCGGCGGGCTGGGCGGCGCCGCGTTGCTGGCTTCGATCCAGACCATCCGCCAGCGTGTCCATGCCGAGGCCATCGCCGACAGTCTCTCGCTCGGTGACCCGGCCGTGCTCCAGCGCCTCGGCGCCACGGCGGCGCGGCTCGGAGCCTATATCGGCGATCCTTCTGCCGCTTCGGCGCAGGCGAGCGCACAGCTTGGTCAGGCCTTGCAGGCGCAGGCGGCGGTGCTGGCCTTCAACGACACCTTCTGGGTGGTCTCACTGCTGGCGCTGGCGCTCGCGGCTTTTCTGGCAATCGTAATTCTCACAGGTGAGGTTGGCCGTCTGCGCGCGCGCCCGCCGGCAGAGGCAATGACATGACCGACAGTACGCCGCCCGCCGCTCCGGGTCCCGCTCCGGCGCCCGCTTCCGAAATTGCTGTCTGGCACCCGCCCAAGGCGCAGCCATGGGTTACGGCCTTGTGCATCCTCGCCCTGCTGCTTGCCGTCGCGGCGATCCTTCAAGTCTGGGGTATCGGGCCTTTTGCGGGCAATATCGAGAAGACCGAGAACGCGCTCGTCCGCGGCCGGACGACGGTGATCGCGCCGCAAGTCAGCGGCTATGTCGCCAAAGTCATGGTGCGGGACTACGAGGAGGTCGCAGCGGGCCAACTTCTCGCACTGATCGACGACAGCATCTATCGCGCGAAGGTCGCGCAGGCCCAGGCCAATCTCGACGTGCAGATCGCCGGGCTGGCCAACAGCCGGCAGGCCCGTTCGGCACGCGCCGCCGCCATCACCGGGCAGGATGCGGCGGCGAGCGATGCCGTCGCCCAGCTGCTCAAGGCGCGCGCAGACATGGCCCGCGCCGCCGATCTCGTAGCCGACGGATCGATCTCCCGGCGCGAGCGCGATGCGGCGGCGGCGGCTCTCGCTCAGGCGGAAGCGGGCGTGCAGCGCGCGACGGCCAATACCCATATCGCGCAGGAAGACCTCAGGACAGTCGATGTCGCGCGGGACGGGCTCCTGGCCCAGGTCGAAGTGGCCCGCGCGGCGCTGCGGCTGGCGCAGATCGATCTCCTGCACACGGTGATCCGGGCGCCGGAGGCCGGGCAACTGGGCGAAGTCCATGTCCGGCGCGGGCAGTTCGTCACCAACGGCAATGCCTTGATGGAACTGGTGCCGCCCGACCGCTACGTGATCGCGCAGTACAAGGAAGCCCAGACCAGCCGCATGCGCGTTGGCCAGCCGGTCAGGTTCACCGTCGACGCGCTCGACGGCGAGACCCTGCACGGGCACATTTCCCGGATCGCCCCGGCTTCCGGCTGGGAGTTCGCGGTGCTCAAGCCGGACAATGCGACGGGCAACTTCGTCAAGGTGCCGCAGCGTATCGGCATCCTGATCGCGATCGACAAGGGGCAGCCGATCGCCGCGCGCCTGCGCCCGGGCATGTCGGTCGAAACTCACGTCGATACGGCAGGTGGGCGATGAGGCGCGGCGCTGCATCGCTTTTGGCGCTTTTGGCGCTTCAGGCCTGCGCGGGTCCCTATCGCCCGGCGCCGGGGGATTCGCAGATCGCGCCGCCGCCGCATTGGCGTGACGGGCAAGGCCCGGTTCGGCCAATTTCGGACGGCTGGTGGCGCGCTTTCGGCGATCCCGCGCTCGATCGGCTGGTGGAGCAGGCGCTTGCCGGTAACGATGACCTCAAGATCGCCGCCTCTCGGATTGAGGAGGCGAGGGCGCAGCTTCGCCTGACCGATGCCCGGCGCCTGCCGACGCTCGCTCTCGGCCTGTCCGGAGCCTCGTCGCGGACGGTCAATGCCTTCGGGGTCGGGGTCGATCAGGAGCAGGGGCAGGCTGCCGTCTCCAGCGCTTACGAAGTAGATCTGTTCGGACGTCTGCGCCAATCGAGCGAGGCGGCGCAGGCCGACCTTCTGGCGACCGACCAGGCGCGCGACGTGCTGCGCCTCTCGCTGATCGCGACCGTGGTGGACGGCTATATCGGCCTGCGCGCGCTCGATTCTCGTCTTGCGATCGTCAACGAGACGATCGCGACGCGCGGCAAGGAGCGCGATCTCATCCACCGGCGCTATATGGCGGGCTATGCCTCGCTGCTGGACGAGCGGCAGGCGGCTGCCGCCTATGAGGCTGCCGCAAGGCTCCAGCCCGCTACGCAGCGGGCAATCAGCGCGCGGGAAAATGCTTTGAGCGTTCTGGCAGGCGCGACGCCGGGGCAGATTGCCCGCGACGACAACGTCGCCTTCGCCGCCGATATCGCGACCCCTGCTTCGCTGCCTTCGCAGCTGCTGCGCCAGCGCCCCGACATTGCCGAGGCCGAGAGCCGGGTGGTGGCGGCGGACCATCGGCTGGGCGCGGCCCGCGCCGCCTTCATGCCGCAGTTGCAGCTTTCCGCGAGCAGCGGCGCGGCAGTATCGACCCTGCTTTCGAACCCGATCACGGTCTTCAGCCTCGGAGGCTCGCTGTTGGCGCCGTTGTTCGAGGGAGGCAGGCTCCATGCCCAGCAGGACCTCGCGGCGTCCCGGCGCGATCAGGCTGCCTACGCCTACCGCGCGGCGGTGCTCCAGGCTTTCCGCGAGGTCGAGGATGCCATGGCGGGCGTGGCTTTCGTCTCCGCCGAGGCCGAGACCGCGCAGCGCGAGGTCGCGGCGGATCAGGCTGCCTATGCGGCGGCCAAGCGGCGCTACGATGCCGGTTATGCGTCCTATCTCGAACAGCTCGACAGCGAACGGGCGCTGCTCGGCGCCCGTATCGACGAGGACGATCTGCGCTTTCAGCGCCTTTCTGCGATCGTGGCGCTCTATCGCAGTCTCGGCGGCGGCTGGTCGACCGATGCACCTGCGGATCAGGGGTTAAGCTCGGCCCCGAGGCGCTGACCGTAGCGTACGATATTCCGGCCGACTTGCGATCTCACGAGATTGTAGGTGTCCAGCGCCTCACCAATCGGCAAACTGCGCAGCAGGTCGGCCAGCGCCATGCTGTCTCCTGCCGCCTTGGCGACACCCATCGCGGTGTGGGGACGGGCGACGAAGGCCGCGTCGCCCAGCAGCACGAGCCGCTGCGAGACCATGACGGCGCTTTGCAGGTCGAAAATGGCCTGGACGAATGGAAACGGCTCGGCCTCCATCACTTCGCTGAAAGCAGGCGGCAGGGTGCGGCGCGCATTCTCGATCAGCGCGGTACGCGCGGCGTCCGGCACCGCGCCGGGGGCGAGCGAATAGGGATGGCGCCTCCCCTGACCGTCCGTCAGCAGCGGGGCGAGGTCGCTCACCTGCCGATACCATACGCAGTTGTAGCGCCGCGATCCCGCGTCGGTTTCTCCGGCAGGCCCGGCGACGAGATAGCCGAGCACTTGCGTTTTCGGCCCGTGGTAGAACGCGAAACGCCCGGCCAGGGTCTGCGCAGAAAGCGCGGAGAGCCGGTCTTCCGGAATCACGAAGCGCCAAGCGACATAGCCCGAATAGCGCGGACTGTCAGAGGCATTGGGAGGCATCGCGGGGCGGATCGCCGACCCGATGCCGTCGGCCCCGATCACCAGATCGGCAAATTCGCGGCTGCCGTCCGCGAATTCGACCCAGGCCCGGGTATCGTCGCTGCCCGCCGAGACGACCGACCGGCCGAGCCGGTAGGCCGAAGGCGCGATCGCCCCGTGGAGTGCAAGATAGAGCCGGTCCCACGATATCTGGACCTGCGGATGGTCGAGACGGGACACGACGCGGCCGCTGCGGTCCAGTACGATCCGGGCCTCGGCAAGGACGCCGCTGCGGGCGACATCCTCGCGCCCGATCCGGGCCAGGATCTCGAAGACCTCCTCCTGCGCGACAAGGCCCGCTCCGCGCCCGGCCAGCCCGTGGACGGAGCGCTCATGGATCAGAACCTCGTGTCCTGCCCGTGAGAGCAGCGAGGCGGCGAAGAGGCCGCCGACCGAGCCTCCGGAAATGATGACGCGCATGGGATCAGGCCTTCGTGGTTGAACTCGGGAAGCGGGCATGCACCGGCCGTCCCGGTTCCTGTATGGGCGCGCGCAACGGCGAAAATCAGCCGTGCTTTGGTTTAGGAAGGCGGACGGTCCCACGCGTCCGATCTATGCATACCAAACAATGGCATAGGGCAAACCTTGGGATAATCCCGCGGCCTCGTGGCGGTACCTATCTGGCTTTCAGACCGATGGTCTCAACATGAGGAGAATGAATATGTCCAAGCGTTTCGTCATTGTGCCGGCTCTGGTTCTGGCTGCCGTGGCAACCCCGGCACTGGCGCAGGAAAGCGGTGATTTCACCGGCCCGCGCATCGGCGTGATCGGTGGCTGGGATAACGTCCAGCATAGCGGCGACAATGCCTCGGGCTTCACTTACGGCGCGACCGCCGGGTACGACGCCGCCATCGGCCCGGTCCGCATCGGCCCGGAAGTCGAAATCAGCGATTCCACCCAGAAGAAGAAGTTCGGCTCCGGCACGACCCGCTATACCGAGCGCGCCGACCGCGACCTCTATGCCGGTGCCCGCATCGGTTACGTCGTCTCGCCCAGCTTCCTGCTTTACGGCAAGGTCGGCTACACCAATGCCCAGTTCACGATCCGCGAGGACGGCAATCACCGTGACGACCGTTCGGGCGTGCGCGCCGGTGTCGGCGGCGAATATGCCGTGACCTCCAATGTCTACCTGACCGGCGAATATCGCTACTCGAACTATTCGGGCAGCTACTCGCGCAACCAGATCCTCGGCGGCGTCGGCGTCCGGTTCTGATAAAAAACGGCAAGGAAGGGCGCGAACCTGCGCGGCCCTTCCTTCGTTTACCTGCCCAGACGCCGCCAACTTCCCAGCGCCCCGAGGCGCGACGACGAGTGAGACGAACGATGGCCGAGAACGTTGCCGAGCAGTTTATCGATATCCTGGAAGCCGCCGGCGTGCGGCGCATCTTCGGCGTCGTTGGCGACAGCCTGAACGGGCTGACCGATGCGATCCGCAAGCGCGGCACGATCGAGTGGATTCATGTCCGGCACGAGGAAGTCGCCGCCTTCGCGGCAGGGGCCGAGGCCCACCTGACCGGCAGCATCGCGGTCTGCGCGGGAAGCTGCGGACCGGGCAATCTCCACCTTATCAACGGGCTGTTCGACTGTCATCGCTCGCGCGTGCCGGTCCTGGCGATCGCGGCGCAGATTCCCTCTCCCGAAATCGGCTCAGGCTATTTCCAGGAGACCCATCCGCAGGAAATCTTCCGCGAGTGCAGCCATTACTGCGAGCTGATTTCCGATCCCTCGCAGATGCCCCGCAGTGTCGAGATCGCCATTCGCACAGCGATCGGCGAACGCGGCGTTTCCGTGATCGCCATTCCCGGGGACATCGCGCTCAAGCCTGCGGTTACCGACCTCAGCTCGCTTCCGTCCGGGCTGGTGCCCCGTCAGCCGGTCGTCACGCCTTCGGAGGAGGACCTCGACGCCCTGGCCGCGATGCTGAACGATGGCAGCCGGGTGACCCTGCTGTGCGGCTCCGGCTGCGCCGAGGCTCATGAGGAAGTCGTGGCCCTCGCCGAAAAGCTGCGCGCCCCCGTGGTCCATGCGTTCAAGGGCAAGGAATATGTCGAGTACGACAACCCCTACGATGTCGGCATGACCGGGCTGATCGGCTTTTCCTCGGGCTATTACGCCATGAGCGATACCGACATCCTGCTGATGCTCGGCACCGACTTTCCCTATCGCCAGTTCTACCCGAACGGTGCCGGTGTACGTATCGCGCAAGTCGATATCCGGCCCGGTCAACTCGGCCGGCGGGCGCCGCTCGATCTCGGCGTGGTCGGCGATGTCGGCGCGACCCTGCGGGCGCTGCTGCCGCGCCTCGACGAGCGTTCGGATACCACCCACCTCGACATCGCGCTCGATCACTATCGCAGCACCCGCAAGGACCTCGACGATCTTGCCGTCGGCCGCGCGGGCAAAGGCCCGATCCATCCGCAGCAGGTCGCCAAGGCGATCAGCGACCATGCGGACGAGGATGCGATCTTCACGTTCGACGTCGGCCTGCCGACCGTCTGGGCCGCGCGCTATTTGAAGATGAACGGTGAACGCCGCCTGATCGGCTCGCTGTGGCACGGCTCGATGGCCAATGCGATGCCCATGGCCATCGGCGCGCAGACGTCGTTCCCGGAACGGCAGGTGGTTTCGCTGTCGGGCGACGGCGGACTGGCCATGCTGATGGGCGACCTGCTCACCCTGCGGCAGTACCGGCTCCCCGCCAAGATCGTGGTCTTCAACAACGGCACGCTGGGTTTCGTCGAAGTCGAGCAGAAGTCCACCGGCTTCCTGCCGTTCGGAACCGAACTCGACAACCCAAACTTCGCCGCCCTTGCCGAGGCGATCGGCATCAAGGGCATCCGCGTCGAAGATCCGGGAGATGTTGACTGGGCGATCCAGGAGGCCTTCGCGCATGACGGCCCGGTGCTGGTCGATGCGGTGGTCGCACGAACCGAACTGCCGATCCCGCCGAAGATCAACCTGGAAATGGCGAAGGGCTTCACGCTCTATATGCTGAAGGCGGTGATGAATGGCCGGATGGACGAGATCGTCGAGCTGGCAAAGACCAACTTTCCGCGCTGAATGAACCCGTGATCGGCATCGGTTATGCCGATGGTGCTTGCCATCGGCATAACCTTAGCTGCAAGGCCTGTCGATGCCTGCCCTGGAGCCTGCCGATGACTACCGAACCTGCCGCCACGACGCTGATCGTCTGTCCGCACTGCACGACTTCCAACCGCGTGCCGAACGGAAAGCTGGCCGCGGGCGGAAAGTGCGGGCGCTGCGGCAAGGCACTTTTCGCGGGTGAGCCGGTAACGCTCACCGGCGGCACGTTCGATGCCCATGCCGTCCGTGCGGGCATTCCGCTGCTCGTGGATTTCTGGGCGGGATGGTGCGGCCCCTGCCGCATGATGGCACCCGCCTTTTCCGCAGCCGCGGCCAGTCTTGAACCGCTGATGCGGCTGGGCAAGCTCGATACCGAGGCGGAGACCGCACTGGCCGGTCGCTATGCGATCCGCTCGCTTCCGACGATGGTGCTCATTTACCAGGGTCGCGAACTGGGGCGCCAGTCGGGCGCGATGACCGAACGCGGGATCGTCGACTGGGCGCGCTCGCGGCTTGCCGGGCTGCACCGGCCGTCATAACAGGAGTTTCCGTGGTGGACCCGGACCGTTCGCTGGGCGTTCATTCTTCCGGGCTGCCGGTATCGGAGAACTCTCACGATGGCACTCAAGGACATCCTGCCGGGCAAGCTCGGCTTCGGTTCGGCCCCGCTGGGCAACATGTTCCGGGCGATTCCCGAGGAGGAAGCGCTGGCAACCGTGGAAGCGGCGTGGAACGACGGCATCCGCTACTTCGACAATGCGCCGTTCTACGGGGCGGGTCTTGCCGAGATCCGCATGGGCTAGGCGCTGGCGGGCAAGCCGCGCGGCGAATACGTCATCAGCACCAAGGTCGGCCGGGTGATCCTGGAGGAAATCGAGGACGTTTCCCTGCGTGACAATGGTGAGCAAGGCGAGGTCTTCGCCCATGGCCGCCCCAACAAAGTGGTCAACGACTACGGCTACGATGCGACCCTGCGCTCGATCGAGGACAGCCTGAAGCGGCTGCGCACCGATCATATCGAAATCGCCTTCGTCCATGATCTCGCGCAGGACTTCTGGGGCGATGCCTGGCTGGGCAAGTTCGAGGAAGCCCGGCTCGGTGCCTTCCGGTCGCTGGACCGCCTGCGGGACGAAGGCGTCATCAAGGCCTGGGGGCTCGGCGCGAACAAGGTGGAGCCGATCGAGCTTCTGCTCGACCTTCAGGAACCGCGTCCCGATGCCTTCCTGCTGGCCGCGCCCTGCAACGGGTCATGCCCAAAGTGGCCGAACGCGGTCTGGGTATCGTCGTCGGGGGGGCCTACAGTTCGGGAGCGCTGGTGGGCGGGCCGAACTTCGAATATGCGCCGGCGAGTGCGGAAATCCTTGGCAGGGTCGCGTCGATCAAGGCGATCGCCGATCGTCACCGGGTGTCGATGAAAGCGGCGGGAATCCACTTCTCGCTGGCCAATCCCGCCGTGGCGGCGGTCATCCCCGGTGCGAGCCGACCAGCCCGTATTGCCGAGGACAGGGCCGCATTCGAGGAAACGGTGCCTGCCGCATTCTGGCGCGACTTGCGCGAGGCGGGGCTTGTCGATGCGGGCGCGCCGCTTCCCGGCAGCGTGTAGAATCGGGAAATCGCACGAAAGGGACTGGACCCGCTTTCCTGCGCTCCAAGTGGTGAGGGCTGCCGCGATCCGGCAGCCCGTCGGCCATCACCAGCCGCGATGCGGGCCGAAACCGTAGCCGCCCCAATATCCGCCCCACGGACCCCATGCGCCCCAGTCCCAGGCGGGATCGGCGTAGTTCTGCGAAGCCGCGAGCTGGTCGGAAGCGATGCGTGCGGCTTCCTGCGTGGCGCGATAAGTTCCGTAGGCCTTCTCGGTGCCGACCAGCAGGCAGTTGCAGTTCTTCGGATCGGCATAGACGTAGGAGACCTTGTCGCCGTTCACGCGCTTGAAGAACTTGTTGGCGGGCAGACGGGTCAGCATCGCCACGCGCTGCGGCGTGTTTGCAGGCTTCGAGACGAAGCCTGCGGCAACAAGCTTGTCTTCCGTGCGGTTGATCGACGCTTTCGATTTGGCCATCGCGGGCACCGAGACGACCATCGTGGCGGTCAGAATGGCAGCGAGCGCACCGTTACGCATTTTAAACATGGGTAAACCTCCTTGGAAAAGCCCCTCGTCTTGAGGTGAACACGATATGTGCGGGAGGTGCCGGCAGCGGCAGGTATCCTGAGGTATGTGGTGTTAAGATAATGAAAATAAACTATATAATCGGTTATCAGGGGCGGTCCTCGCCCATCCTAAACCGGCGGTACAGGGGGGCGCATGCCAATGTATGTCTGCCTTGCCGCCCTCGTTTCCGTAAGAGTCGCGGTAGGCAAAACGACGGGTCCATCGACGTGTCATTGCCCGAGATGCGCGCCGCGCGGTGCAACTGCCGCCGCCCGCATCTTCGTTGAACTCTTTTCGCGGGATTAGACGATGACCGAGGCAACTTCTTCCCTGACGGTTCCCAGCCTGACGAGCGACGACGGCTTGGGCCGCTACGTTTCCCAGATTCGCCGCTTTCCGATGCTCCAGCCGGATCAGGAATATTCGCTCGCCAAGCGTTATGCCGAGGACCTCGATGCGACATCGGCGGCGCGGCTGGTAACCTCGCACTTGCGGCTCGTGGTCAAAATCGCGATGGGCTATCGCGGCTACGGAATGCCGGTCAGCGAGTTGATTTCGGAAGGCAATCTGGGCCTTATCCGGGCGGTCAAGAAATTCGAGCCGGACCGGGGCTTCCGCCTGTCGACTTATGCCCGGTGGTGGATCAAGGCGCAGATGCAGGAATTCATCCTGCGGTCTTGGAGCCTGGTGAAGATCGGCACGACCGGCGCGCAGAAGAAGCTGTTCTTCAATCTGCGCCGGTTGAAGAACGTGCTCAATGCCTTCGAGGACGGCGATCTGCGCCCCGAGGACGTTCGCCATATCGCCGAGGAACTGGGCGTCGAGCAGGTCGAAGTGGTCACCATGAATCGCCGTATGTCACTCGGCGGCGATGCCTCGCTCAACGTGTCGCTGGCCGAAGAAGGCGGCAGCGAGTGGCAGGACTGGCTCACCGACGACGAGCCGCTGCCTGACGAGCAGATGGCCGCCGCGCAGGAATCGCAGGTCCGCCACGAGATGCTGGACATGGCGCTCAAGGAACTGAACGAGCGCGAGCGCCAAGTGCTGACCGAGCGCCGCCTGGTCGACGAACCGCGCACGCTGGAGGACCTTTCAGTCGTGTTCGGGATATCGCGCGAGCGCGTTCGCCAGATCGAGGTCAGGGCTTTCGAAAAGCTCCAGAAGGCGATCGAGCGGATCGCCCTGCGCCGTGCCGCACCGATGCGGATGGCGCTCGCGGCCTCGATGTGAGGAAAAGGGGACGTTTCCGGTCGGCCCCTCAACCTTCAAGTGGCAGGCGGAACTGGAAGCGGGTGCCGCCTTTGGCAATCCGCTCGACTTCCAGCTTGCCATCATGGGCCTCGATGATCGAGCGGCAGATCGCCAAACCCATGCCCATCCCGGTCTCCTTCGTCGTGAAGAAGGGATCGAAGATGCGCGAGATCGCCTCGTCCGAAATGCCCGAGCCGGTATCCTCGACGCTGACGGCGACCGTACCTTCGGCGACGCGGGAACGGATCGTCAGCTGGTGGCCGCCCTCCGGGGCCGCAATCTGGCTCATGGCATCCAGCGCATTACTGACCAGATTGACGACGACCTGCTGAAGCTGCACGCCGTTGCCGCTGATTGAACAGTCCTCAAGCGCGACCAGCGGGCGGACCTGCCTGAGTTCGATTTCGGCGCCGGTCAGCGCCAGCACGGTGCGGATCAGGCCGCTTAGGTCGATGACCTCGATCCGGGCAGGCGCCTGCTTGGCCAGGGCGCGGAGTTCGCGGACGATCTCCACCGCCCGCTCGGCGCCGCTGCGCGCAGCGTTCAGGCACTTGATCGCCTCTTCCACGTTCGGTTCGGCGCGGGAGAGCCAGCGCACCCCGGCGCTGGCCTGTCCGGAAACGCTGGCAAGCGGATTGTTGATCTCGTGCGCGATCGAGGCGGCAAGGCTGCCCATCGTGATCAGGCGCGAATTGCGCGCAAGGTCGGCGCGGGCATTCTGCAGCGCGGAATCCGATTCCATGCGCCGCTTGTGCTCCACCACCAGCTCGGCATAGGCGCGCGCGGCATCGAGGGCATTGGCGGCCTGCGGCGCGAGCATGTCGAGCATGGCGATGCGCTGCGGGTTGAAGACGTGGGCGGTCAGCTCGTTTTCCAGATAGAGCACTGCGGTCAGCCGGTTCTGCTTGACCAGCGGCAGGGCCATCATCGCGCGCGTGCTGAAGTGCCGGGGGGCATGGGCAAGATCCTGCGTCGCATCCTGAACGATCTGTGGGACCCGTTCCTCCACCGCCTTGCGGATGAGGCCGATCGGCACGATGTCGTCCCGCGCGACGCGGGTCTGGACATCGACAACCACGTCGTCGCCGATCACCGAACCCGTCGCCTCGATCAGCAGCGCATCGTCGCGCGTGGCGAGCAGGACGCCCCGGCGGGCACCGGCATGGACGATCATCGCGCGCATGAGTTTCTCGATCACCTGATCGAGCTGGATTTCGCCAGACAGCGCTTTGGCTGCCTCCAGCGCGACGGCGGCGTCGAGCTGGTGCTGCTCGATGGTGCCTATCCGGGTTTCCTGCTCCCGGTCGAGCGCCAGCATCGGATAGCCCTGTTCCAGCCGCGCAGCGAGACCGCTTGCGCCCCAGCGGATGAAGGCGTTCCTGGCCGATCGCGCGAAGTGCAGCGAGGCGGATTCCAGCCCGCACTGGCGGGCCAGCTCGGCAGCGCGCTCGTGGATCAGGCCGAGTTCGTGGACGCGCTCGTTTTCCGAACAGGCAGCGGCGGCCTGTTCGTAAAGGCGCAGCGCTTCCAGGCTGGCACCTGCGTGGCGCGCGGTTTCGGCTTCGAGCAGTAGATGCCGCCCAAGGAACGTCGCCGGGTTCAGCGCTGCCAGTTCGTCGAAGCGTTTGCGGCTGCTTTCGACGTGTTCGGCAAGGGCCGGGTCGAGCGCGCGACCGGCGCCCAGCGTCAGGATCGTCAGCGTGCGGTAGAGGTGCAGGTCCGCGAGGTTGATGTGGGCAGGGACGGCCCAGGCCAGAATGTCCGCATGGTCGAGATAGGCTTGCGCGGTCCTGAGGTCGCCATAGTGGAAGGCGGCCATTCCGGCATAGAGCCACTCGAAGAACAGCGTGGTCTGCGAGGTGTCCGCGGCGCCGAGTTCGTCAAAACCGGCGTCGGCGCCGCCGAACGACGCGTGGCGCGAGACGTTGCCGTTTTCCAGCCTGTCAGCGAACAGGATCTGCGCGGAGATCAGCCGCACGATATCGCGGAAGCCAAAGCGCCGGGCCAGCGCCAGCCCGTTCTGCGCCGCTTCGATCACCTGCGCGATCGGCCTGCCCATTGCCAGCAGGTCGGAGACGATGTGGTTGCTGGCATAGCAGGCATAGGCGGCGTCGCCGTGGGCCAGCGCCTGCCGCCGCGCTTCCGTGGCGAGCGAGAGCGCATAGGGCATCGGCTTCGTCCAGGCGCTGACCTGGTCGGCGGCAACCAGCGCGGCAGCGCGGCCTGCCTGCCAGCCGTTGCGCTCGCTCAGCATGATCGCCAGCTGGGCATAGTCGCACCCTTCGGCATAGGCGCCGTAATGGTGGGCGACGAGCACGCCGAACCAGGCGAAGCCGTGGGTGGAGGACGGCGCCATCCCCTCTGTCAGTGACAGTTCCGCCATTTTGGCGGCGTGCAGGAAGCTCAGTCCGTCGTCGACGAAGATGGAAGCGATCAGCGTCGCCAGCAGTGACATCTTCGCTTCCGTTGCCGCCGAGGCGGCAACCGGCAGGCCGACGAGTTCGCCGATGCCGCGCTGTGCACGGGCACGGAGGACCGCTTCGCAGGCGGCGCGAAGTTCGGTGTCGGAAGGATGCCGTTTGAGCACGATGTCAAGCAGTTCGAGACCCGCCAGACCCGCGCGTATGGCGCCTTCGTAGTCGGACTGCAGGGTCAGGATATTGGCGCGCAGGCGATAGGCCTCGGCCCGGTCGCAAGCGCTTTCGGCCTGGTCCAGCAGCGTGTCGGCAATGGCCGATGCCGCGTCCATCCGCCCTTGCAGTACCAGGCAGTCGCAGCGCAGCAGCAGCACTTCGCGAGCGAGCGCAGGCCCATCGCCCTGCTTTGTGGCCAGCCGGTCGGCCAGGTCGAGGTAGCGTTCGGCCTGCTCCACCGCGGCGGCGCCCTTTGCCCGGCGTGCGGCGACGATCAGCGCGTTCAGGAACGGTACGCGGTCCGCCTCCTCGAAACCGGCGGGTTCGGCGAGCTGGATATGATGGGCGATGTCGAAAGCGTCTTCGGCCTCGCTTTCGTCCTGGCCGGACAGCAGCAGGCGGGCGATGCGGGCATGATGAGCCTGTCGCTGTTCGGCGGGGGTGAGCGCATAGGCGGCTTCGAAGACGCGGTCGTGCGCGAAGGCGACGCGGTCGTTGTCGCGGGTCAGCAGCCCGCCCGCGAAGGCCGGAGCGGCGGTTTCATCGACTTCGGCAGGATCGCAGTCGAGCACCTTTGCCAGCAGGCTCCGGCACGACCGGGGACCGATCCAGGCGAAAGCGCGCAGCAGGTCGAGCGTTGCCGGGGGCAGGGCGGCAAGGCGGCGCTGCATGAGATCGGCGTCATCGCTGCCGCGATACCGGGCCAGAGCTTCCTTGTCCCAGTCCCAGGTCTGGGCGATCGGATCGAAGCGGAGCACGCCGTCTTCGGACAGGGCCCGGAGCAACTGGGCCGCGAAGAAGGGATTGCCCAGCGTGCGATCGGCAATCGCGCTGACGAAGCGATCGCGCGCAGCGATTTCGCCCAGCTGGCTGTCGATCAGTCGCCCGAGTTCCACCGGTCCCAGCGGGGGCAGCGCGAGGCTAGTCAGCCGGGTGCCGGATTCGCGCGCGCGCTCGCCCAGAAGATCGAGCAGATGGCGGGCGGGCGGCTCGTTGTCGCGCAGCGCGAGGACGACGAGCAAGTGCGAGAAGGGGGCGGCGGCCAGGTGGTGCAGGAACGACCAGGTCGAATCGTCGCACCACTGGATATCGTCGATGAACAAGATCGTGGGCGCGGGCGGCTCGACGGTGATCGACACGACTTTGGCGAGCGTGGCGTTCAGGCGTGCCAGGGCCTGGTCCGCCGGAAGGTCGGGAACGGACGGGAGGTCGCTGACGATCTTTGCGAAACCGGGCACGAGTTCGCTGATGAGCCTGCCCTTGCCGTCCAGCTGGTCCTGCAGGCGGGTGCGAATGGCGGCGGCCTGCTCCGTGCTGTGCCGGGCGAACTGCTCGACGACGGCGGCGATCGCCTGGGTCAGCGGCAGGTAGGGGGTCTGGCGCTGGTTCTGGTCGCACTTGCCTGCGAGGCCGGTCCAGCGGGGAAGCTCGGCGCGGATATGTTCGACAAGGCTGGATTTTCCTGCTCCCGGCGCGCCCCGGATGACGACGATCTCGGCGTGACCTGTCGTCTCCACGCGGTGCGACGCCTCGCGCAGGGCGCGCAGCTGCGTTTCCCGGCCGATTACGCGGGCACCACCGTTCCGGCCGGGTGCTTTCTGTCCGGCGAGCGGGAACGGGACGATCTGTCCGGTTTCCTCCAGCATGCGGCGGCAGATCGCGAGATCGGCGCTCAATGCGGAGGCATTGGAATAGCGCTCGGCGGGGTCCTTGGCGAGCAGGCGCAGGAGGATGTCGTCCAGCGCTTCCGGCAGGCCGGTGCGGATCGTGCTCGGTCGGCGCGGGCGCATGGCGACATGCGCGTGAAGCCACTCCGCAGGGGTGGAGACGTTGAACAGCCGCTGGCCGGTCAGCAATTCGTAGAGCGTGGCACCGAGCGAATAGAGGTCGCTGCGGACATCGCTCCTGGGATTGGCGCGGTCCGCGAGTTCGGGCGAGGCATAAGGTAGGCTGACGTCGCTGGCCGCGCGCGGCAAGTCCAGCGGGTCTTCCGCATCGATCGCCCGCCCGAACCCGGCCAGGATGATTCCGCCGCAGGGTCGCCTGCGCAGGTTTTTCCGGTTGATCGCGCAATGCACGATATTGTGGCTGTGGACATGCGCCAGGGCATCGGCGGCACTCGTTGCGATATCGAGCCAGGCGGCGAGCGGAAGGGGCCGTTCGCTCCGTTCGAGGGGCAGGACGCCGTTATCCTCGAAGACGAGCACCGGCCCGTCCTGGGTCTTGACGAGAGCCACCGGAAATTCCGTGATCTCGCGGCTCATGCGTTCGCGCAGGCCGAACTCGCGCTCAAGCTGCCCAGCCGACTCCGGCGCCGACCAGCGCGCCGCCAACGACAGCCACGCCTTGCCGGAACCGAGATCGACCAGCCGCTGTCGCCCTGTCCCATCGGAGAATGCGGTATCGGGCTGAAGGCGGGCCAGCCATGCTTCGTCGTACATAGGCTCTTAGGCTTTTGTGAGTGGACATTTTGCAGGCAAGAAGCGTTACCTGCCCGCAACAATCATACCGATGCGATGTGGCACGGCGAAGGCAAACTTAGGTATAGGTACAAGGACTTGCTGCGCGGCCGCGAACTTGTCATGCCTTCTGGCGCACCAGGAAATCGTTGATCCGGATGAGTTCGGCGAAAGTCTTCGCGCCCAGTTTCTTCATCAGGCTGGAGCGATGCAGCTTCACCGTGATTTCGGTGATGCCCAGTTCGCCCGCGACCTGCTTGTTGAGCAGGCCCCGGCATACCCCGGCCATGACTTCCTTTTCCCGCGGTGTCAGCCGGTCGTAGAGTTCTTGGCCCGCCTGAAGGTCGAGACGCGCGGCGCGGCGCTCGCGGTCGCGGGACAGCGCGGTGGTGACCGCGTCAAGCAGGTCCTGATCGCGATAGGGCTTGGGCAGGAAATCGATCGCCCCGGCCTTCATCGCCTTCACGCTCATCGGGATATCGCCGTAGCCGGTCACGAAGATGATCGGAATGTCGTCTCCCCGCTCGGTGAGGCGGGTCTTGAACTCGAAGCCGCCGATCTGCGGCATGCGCACGTCCACGATCAGGCAACTGGTGACATCGGGCAGGTCCGCATCGAGCACGTCCTGGGCGGAGCCGAAGCACAGCGTCTTCAGGCCGACCGAGCGCAGCAGGCTGTCGATCGAATCGCGCACGAGGGCATCGTCATCGAGGATGATGACCAGACCGGCCTCTTCCTCGTTCGAGGTGCCGCGCTCGCTCACGACGCTGTCTCCGAACGAGGGGCGGTTTGGAATGCATGTCTGTTCATGGATGTTTCCCCGAATTGCCTGGTCATCGCGCGATCGCCTCTGCGATCGCATCAAGAAGTTCGTCCGGATCGACCGGCTTGGCAAGAAATCGCATCGCTCCGGCGGCCATGGCCTGGGCCTGCGCTTCGGGCGTTGGAAATGCGGTCATGAAAATGATCGGCACTTGCCAGCCCATCTTCACGACTTCTCCCTGCAGTTCCAGGCCGGTCATGCCGGGCATGTTGAGATCCGTCACGACACATCCGACTTCTTCCGTCCGGTCGAATCCCAGAAGCTCGCTTCCGCCCGCGAACATGGCGGTGGCGAGGCCCTCGGAGCGCACGAGGCTGTCTATGGAGTCGCGGACCAGCGCGTCATCGTCGACGATGGCGATCAGGCAGGTCCTCGACACGATGCGCTCCCGATTCTTTGAGATGTTGTCAGGTGCAAGGGCATTGTCCTGAGTAAGCAGTGAAATTGTCTGAACATGGCGGCCGGGGCGTCAGTTCGCGGCCGGGATCGAAAAGCGGAATCGCGCACCTCCTTCCGCCCGGTTCGCGGCCTGGATGGCGCCTCCGTGCTGCTCGACGATGGACCGGCTGATCGCCAGGCCGATACCCATGCCGTCGTCCCGGCTGCTGAAGAACGGTTCGAATATCTCGCGCGGATCGCTGAGCAGTCCGGTTCCGCTGTCGGCGACTTCCACCGTGACCATGTCGCCCTGGCGGAAGGCGTCGATCCACAAGTCGCGGGGGCTGTCGGGCGCCTGGGAGATAGCCTTGCGCGCATTGAGGATCAGGTTGACCAGAACTTGCTGCAACAGGATGCGGTCGCCGGTGATGCGGGGAAGATCGGGCGAGGCGCCGAGGTGGAGCGTGACCGCACTTTCGCGCAGTTCCAAGTCCAGCAGACCGGCGGTCTGGCGGATCAGGGTCTGCACGTCGAGTTCGGTCTGCTCGGATTCGCCTTTTCGGAACAGCCGGCGGACCCTTGCCACGACATCGGCCGCGCGGGCGCCGCTCAGCGCGATCTTGTTCAGGCAATCCGCCACTTCGACGGCATCGGGTGCCTCGCGCGCAAGCCAGCGCTTGCCGGAACTGGCGAAGGCGGTGATCGCGGTCAACGGCTGGTTGATCTCGTGGGCGATGAAAGCCGCGACCTGGCCGAGCGTTGTGGCGCGATTGACTTCGGTCAGCTCGCTCTGAGCCTGCGCCATGCGGCGGTGCAGGCGATTGCGTTCGGTGACGTTGACTGCCAGCATCAGCAGGCGGCTCCAGCTGTCGTCGTCCTCCAGCAAGGTGAGGCGGAGCACGACATCGACGAGCGCGCCGGTCTCGGTCAGGAACTGCGCTTCTTCCTCGATGTCGCGCTGCCCCGCCGCCAGCGCGCGGAGCAGGCGGCCGAGGGACTGTTCGGCCGCCGGTGTGTGGAAGCGCAGGAGCGAATGACCGATCAGGCCTTGCGCCCCGGAAACTTCGAACAACTGCACGGCCGCGTCGTTGGCATCCCTGACGGTGGCCTTGGCCGCGACCCGGTTGATGACTTCGATGTCGACGGTTCCGGCCTTTACCATCGTCGCGCGGGCGGTGGAGAGGTCGATTTCCAGCATGGGCAGGCCGGCTGCGTGGAAGATCGTATGGTAGCGCTCTTCGGACTGGCGCCGGGCAGCGGCCTCGGCGCGCTGCTGGGTGACATCCGCGCTGGTCTCGAAAATGCCGGTCTCGCGGCCCAGATGGTCGAGGCGGGCGAGCCAGCGGCTTTCGAGGAGGATGCGGCGCCCGTCCTTGCGGACCCGGCTGATCTCGCCCGACCAGCTTCCCACCATGTCGATCACGGTCTTGGGATCGCCGGTGGCCTGGGTTTGCAGAAGCTGCTGGGCGGATTGCCCCAGGGCTTCCGCGCGGGTCCAGCCGTAGAGTTGCTCCGCGCCCTCGTTCCAGTACTGGATCGTGTCGTCCGGTCCCCGCACCACGACGGTATCGTGGGTCAATTCGAGCATTCTGGCCTGCTCGGCAAGCGTATCGCGTGCCGAGCGATGGCGTACCGACAGCATCGTTATCATGCAGATGGCGAACAGCGAGACGCCCAGCCGCATGGCGGGCGATCCGAAGGGCGCGGCCCAATGGCTGTACAGGAAGCCGATGAACGTCAGGAGGCTGCACGCAATTCCCGCCATGATCGTGGCGGCGCGTCTGTTCGACCAGGAAGCGATCAGGACGGTCGAGGTATAGAGGACCGCGACGGCGCCTTGCAATGGACTGAAGATGTCGAGAGCAAGGACGGTCAGACCGGAAATCAGCGCGGCCAGACAGATCGATCGATCCGATCGCATGAGCGGCTTGCCTCTCAACTTCGCTGTGATCCTGACAAAACGCACCCGACCAGATCCACGGATGCCCCGGCAATAGCGCCGCATCCTTTGAGCTGTGCCGGACCGGCGATCGCTCCGCATGCGAGCGGAGACGTTCATGGCCGACACTATCGACGGTTATGCCGGGTATCGTGCAGCGGCGGAACTATACGCTGGTTGGGGGCTCTCCCCGGCAAGGACGCGCATTGCCCGGTTGGCGGGCATCCCGCCGGTGAGGACGACTCCGCGAATCAAAACGGTCCTTATTCGGCCGGAAGGGCCCGAAAGGAGAGGCGATCGATTAAGCCATGTCGTTAGCTAACAAAAATCTGCACGGAATCGGGCTGAATGTGCGTTTGGTGCTAACCTTTAAAAATGACACGAATCCTAGATTTTCGACGAATCTAAAGGATTGCAATAAATGATAAAGAAGAGTTCCGGCCGTAAAAATGTCCCAAAACGGGCAACCTAACCGTTAGTGAATATTTTATGATTGCTTCACCTATGAAGCCTTCCTAAGTCCTCGACCGCGCCCGGTGCGGGGCGTCCAGTTGCGAGCGGCAGGAGGCTGATCGCGCAGGTCATGCATTAAGCGGGGGGCTTAATGATGTTCGATCGTTTGTGGCGGCAGTCGCATGCCGTCTTAAGGGGCCGCAGCGCCTTGCTGCTGGCGCTTTCATGGGTAGTGCTCCTATCTGGAGTGGGGCCGGCTCAGGCTGCCACGGATTCGGTGGCGATCGATGTCGTCGCGCGGATCAAGGAGCGTTGCGGTTTCGTCTCCGGCGCTCCTGCCGGCATTACGGCGCCGCGCGATCTGGAAAGTGCCGCAAACTTCTCCCTCGCGATCGGTCTTGATTGCAACACGCCCTACGCACTCGGCGTCACCTCGCAGCGCGGCGCGCTGACGAACGTGGATGCCGCCGACGACGGCTCCGGCTTTTCGTTCAGCAAGCGCTACCGGGTCTCGCTGGCGCTCAATACCGACCGGGGCATCGTTCGCAGCGCACCGTGCATTTCCGACGAGATGGCCGACGGCGGCCGCTGTGCTTTCGCCACGCTGATGCCCGGTCGGGGCCTTCGGTCCGGCGCCGGCATCAGCGTGGGCCGCAATGCGGTGATCTCGATCGACTGGGCGGCGCATGCCTCCGCCCAACCCCGTCTCGCGGCGGGACATTACAAGGATACTCTCATTCTGGTGGTTGGACCACGCGCATAACTGCAGTCCTCCAGCATGAAGGGCGGGGCGTTGGGTCGGCGCGCCGCTCTATCATCGGCTGCCTGTCGCGGTAGCCGGTGCACGTCGCAAGACCCGCGAAAGCGGTCTTCAATCATCCGGCGCGTTCCTGCGCCAAATCTACCCTAGGAGCTGAATATGAAGCGTTCGATCCTCGCCGCCACTGCGGCAGCCGTTTTCGCCCTTGCCGCCGGTTCGGCCCAGGCCGCCACCACCAGCATTGACATCAATGCTCAGGTCGACAGCAAGTGCGGTATCTCCTCGCAGGCTTCGTCGATCTCGCTCGGTGACCTGACCGACGCCAATGCCAAGATCCGTTCGACCGTCACCGAGGAAATCGCCCAGAAGCTGACCGACGCCCGCGTCGTCGCCTTCTGCAACAACGGCGGCAGCAACGTGAAGGTCGAGCGTGCGGTTCTCGCCCTCCAGGGCGCGAGCGGCAACGGCCTGGCACAGGGCGATTTCGCCCAGTTCATCCGCTACAACCTCGACACCTCGATCAACGGCCTGGCGCTCGATTCGACCTCGACCGACGGCGGTTCGACCGTTGCCCAGCGCTTCGGCGGCCACGACAGCCTGAGCTCGGCCGCCACGCGCGTCCAGTTCGTGAAGGCCGCCAACCAGGGCGCCGCCGTCGCCACCTCGAACGGTTCCAACCGCACCGCCACCAACTGGTCGTCGCTGACCGATCGTCGGCTGGCTGCCGGCACCTACTCGGGTTACGTCTCGATCGAGCTGACCCCGGCTGCCTGATGTCGTCCGGGGGCGGGCCTCCGCGCCTGCCCCCGGCTTCTTTCCGAGAAGACTTCCATGATCCCGCATCCTGCCCGGCGCGTCCTGCGTCCGTTGCTGTCGTGGCTTGCCCTGCTGGCAACCACCGGTCCCAGTCTGGCGCTGAACGTCCAGCCTGTCGTGGTCGACCTGCAAACGGCGGGGCGCCGCACTTCGGCCGTCGTCACCCTGCAGAACACCTTCCCGGACACTGTGCCGGTCGAAGTGACGGTCCACCCCGTTCGCGTCGTGGACGGCGAACTGCGCGAGGCGGAGGATGTGGAGAGCGACGATGTCCTCGTATTCCCCAGCCAGGCCACGCTTGCGGGCAACCAGTCGCAGGCGTTTCGCGTGCAGTGGATCGGCCAGCCGCTGGAAGGCGAAAGCCGCCATTTCTACGTGACCATCGCCCAGCTTCCGGTCGCCATGCCGGAAAGCCAGAATGCGATCCAGGTCCTGCACCGTTTCAAGGTCCTCGTCAGCGTCGGGACCAACGGCGAAGCCCCCGCGCTGAAAGTGGTCGAGGCCAAGGTCGGCACCGACGCCGCCGGAAAGCCGCAGCCGATCCTGACGGTCGCCAACGACGGAACCAGCTACGGCTACGTCGCCACCAACCGCATGACCGTGATCGAGCGCCGCGCCGACGGCTCCGAGGCCTATCGCAAGACTTTCGAACCGGAGGAAATCCGCGAAAGCATGGGCCTTGGTCTCGTGCCCTCGAAGGCCAGCCGGATTTTCCCGATCAATGTCGAACTCCCCGAAGCCTCCGGCACGCTGTCTGTTGAGCTGAATTCGGCCGGAAGCAAATGACGCCGTGCCGGATCGCCGCGCTCTCTATCTTCTCGGCCTGGCAGGCCTTGCACCGGGACTGACGCCGTTCGGCTCGCCGGCCGCGCTCGCGCGGACGAGTGCGCCTGCACGTCTGGTGACGCATACCGCACCCTTTCGCGGCATGAGCGCGGCGATTTTGCCGGTGCCGGTCTCGGACGTGATGCCGACACCGGCCTGGGAGACACCCCCCACGGCGTCCGCGCATCCGCAGGCTCGCCTCAACAGCACCGGGCGCGACATTCCGATGGGCGGTCCGCTGACCGACAATGGTTTCGTGCTTGGCGAAGTATCGTACACTCTGGCTGCCGACGACCGCATCCTGGTCGATACCGCCGAGATTCTGGCCTTGCTACGCAGCGTCCTGTCCGCCGAGGCCTGGTCGCGGATCGCCGAGGCGGTGGACGGCAGGCCCGATATAGCCACGACCGAGCTTGCGGCGCTGGGCGTGACGCTGGCTTACGATCAGGCCAGCCTCGGCCTGACGATGACGCTGGACCCCGCCTTGCGCCAGCGCCAGTCGATCCGGGTCATGGGGGGGTACGATCCCGTCGCGGGGCCGGTCCAGACGCCCGCCGCCCTGTCCGCCTATTTCACGGCCTTCGTCAACAGCGACTACGTGCACAAGGGGGCCGGCACCGGCTTCGTCACGCCTAACGTAGTATTCGACAGCGCGGTGCGAGTGCGGGGACTGGTGCTGGAAAACGAAGGCAGCATCCAGGACAGGTTCCGGCGTGAGGGCACGCGCATCGTCTATGATGACGAGCGGCGTATCGCCCGCTACACCGCCGGCGACCTCGAGCCGGTCTCGCGCGGGTTCTCCGGATCGAGCCCGATGGCGGGGCTTTCGCTCTCGCGCGTCTATGCGGACCTCGATCCGCAGCGCAACATCCAGCCGCGCGGACAGCGATCCTTCACCCTGACCCGCGCCTCGACCGTCGAAACCATCGTCAACGGCCAGTCGGTGCAGGTGACGCGGCTCAACCCCGGCACTTACGATATCGGCGATTTCCCCTTCGCGCAGGGCGCCAACGACGTGCGGCTGGTCGTGCGCGACGACAGCGGGCAGGAAAACGTGATCGCCTTCTCGATCAATTTCGACCGCACGCTGCTGGCTGCCGGATTGAGCGAGTTCGGGTTCTACGGCGGCGTCAAGGCACCGTTCCGCACTGGCGGCCGCCATTACAGCGGTGCGCCGGTCGCATCGGGCTTCTATCGCCGCGGCCTGACCGAGGAACTGACGGTGGGCGCCAACTTCCAGGCCCAGCGCCGGGGCGGCGTGGGCGGGGCCGAAGTGGTGTGGGCCTCGCCGATCGGCACCCTGGCTTTCAATCTTGCCGGATCGCACAATGTCGATGTGGGGCAAGGTTATGCGGTGAACATCGGCTACGAGCTTTCGCGCGTGGGCAGTGGCAGCAATGCCCGCTCGCTGACTGCCTCGGTCCAGGCGACGAGCCGGAACTTCGCGCTGCCGGACAGTCTTTCCGCCAGCAATCCTTATGCTCTGGACATCGGCGCGACGTATTCCCAGTCACTCGGCGCCGATCACTATTTCAGCCTCGACGGCTTCCATTCGATCGGGCGCGGCGGCAGGCGGGACCAGTCCACCGCCCGTGCCACTTATGGATGGCGGCCCAATCCGCGGCTGCTGCTGACGGCGGAAGCGTCCTATCGCCGCAGCGAGCGCAATTCCGGGCCGGGCGCGCGCATCTCGCTGATCTACCGCTTCGACCGCAGTTCCAGCGTCACCACCGATCTCGACACCCAGCGCGAGCGCGCCCGTGTCAGCTACCAGCGCTCCAGCGGCACCGGAGTGGGGTCGTACAATGCATCGGCCAATGTCGATCGGGTCGAGGATTCGGTGGGCGTCAACGCCGCCGTCAACGTGCTGACCAACCGCGCGGAACTGGGCGCGGCGCACAATACCGCGTTCTCGAACGGAGGTGCCATTATCGACCAGCGCACTTCGCTGCGGGCCGCCTTCTCGCTGGCCTATGCCGGGGGCAGCCTCGCGCTGTCGCGCCCGATCTATGACAGTTTCGCGATTCTGAAGTCCCATGCCTCGCTGGAAGGCAAGGCTGTCTACATCGATCCGCGCAAGAACGAGTACATGGCGAAATCCGGCCTGTTGGGCGGCGCGGTGATGCCGCAGCTGACTTCCTATTCGCCGCGCCTGCTGACTTACGACGTGCCCGAGGCGCCCTCGGGCTACGATATCGGCACCGGCATCGTCCAGGTCCGGCCGCCCTATCGTGCAGGCTATCTTGTCACGATCGGTTCCGATTACTTCGTCACGTATACCGGGCAGCTGCTGAAGCCGGACGGTGCCCCGCTCGAACTCGTGGGCGGCAGCGCCTTCGAAGTGGCAGTGCCGGGCCATGCGCCGGTGCAGATGTTCACCAACCGCTCCGGTCACTTCGCGGTGCAGGGCCTGCGAGCGGGCCAATGGCGCATCGAAATGCCGACCGACGCGGGCAAGCTCGTCTACCTGATCGACGTGACGACAACGCAGGCCGCCTTGCAGCGCGGCGGTGCACTGAAGCCGGAGGGAACCCCATGAAGATCGCCGCCACGCTCCTGACCTGCGGCGTCGTCGCTTTGGTCCTGCCGCAGGCCGCCAAAGCCAACTGCGCCGATTTCCGCGCTTCCGCCAGCGAACTTACGCTGGATTACGACCCTTTCGACCGGGCCGAGATCGAGCGTGCCTTCACCATCCACGTCCGGCGGCTGGACCCGCGGGTGACCGCCGTGCGCCTAGTCCTCGCCAATCCGGGGGCGATCAACCGCGGTGCCGCGTTGGGGCGCAACAGTTCGGTCCGCTACGACATTCGCTGGGTCCGCGATACGGGCCGCATGGTGCTGGTCTCCGGCGCGGAGCAGCCGAATGCGACGAATGGCGCGCTGGTCCAGTTCTCGCCCGGTGCCGGGGGCGACAATGTCAACGAGACGTTCCGTATCCAGGTTCCTGCAGGGCAGGGGATCGTCGCCGGGAATTACTACCAGCCGCTCGAGCTGCGCTTTGTGTGCCTGGCCGGGCGGGACGAACTGGATCGCGGCATGCAGCTCGGCAGCCAAGTCGCGGTCGACCTGACGGTGCCGGAGCGTATCGCCACGTTCGTGGGATCGATGGGCATCCAGCGCGGCCGCATCGATTTCGGCGATGTCGACGGTTCGGGCGGCAATCTTACGCGCGGGCTGACCGTGACCGCGCAGTCCACGGTGCCTTACGAGATTCGCGTGACCGAGGAGCGCGGTGCCCTGAAGCGCTTCGACGGTGACGAGGCCGCACTGCCCTATGCGCTCAAGGTTTCGGGCTTTCCGGTGTCCGACCGGTCGATGATCGCTTGCAGCCAGACTCCCGCGCCCGGCGGACGCAACCACGCCGTACAGGTGGAGCTGGCGGGGAAGGACCTGCAACGCCTTCCCGCTGGCCAGTATGCTGATGTCATCACGCTCACATTCTCGCCGCGCCTGGGCCTTTCGGGCGGCGAGGGATGTTCCTCGGTCCGGCCTTAAAACAACTCGCCCTTGGGTTCGGCTTCGAGGCTGAGGTTCATGTCCTCCGAAGGCGCCTGGTTCAGGATCAGCCGCAGCTGCCGTTCGCGGAAGGCCGGCGCGCGGTTGTCGACGATGACGGTATGGGTCCGGTCCGAGGCGAGGGGTACGCGAACGCTACCCACTTCGACCCAGGCATCGACCAGCCCGGCCGGATGGTTCAGCGTCACGGTATAGCCCGCCAGGCTGTTGCAAAGCTCTTGGATGGTGCCCAGGTCGTTGGCGCCTGCCTGGATCGCATGTGCGGGCGCGGCGGCCATGGTGACGCGGCAGACCGTCGGCACGCGGCCGGACACGGCGATGGTGGCCCCGTCATAGGCGGTGGCAGCCGTCGTCGGCAGCAGTAGCGCGGGCGGCATGAGGACCAGGGCCAGCGGCAGGGCGTAACGCTTCATTCCAGACATCGACATACGATCCTCCTGATGAAACCGACTATCGCTTTCCGGACTGAAACTACCGTATAATACCATAGTTAATGGGCGCTAAACCCGGCGTTATCACTTAATTCACAGTCGCCTGGGTGCTCTCCCTAACGGCCCGGTCATGGCATGGTTGCTTATTCAGACCCGTCTTTTCGGCCGCGACCGGCTGTGCCCACATTTATCGAACGGGGCGTACAGGATTATGATATAGATTAGATGGGATGAGGCCTTACGCCTGTAAGACCTGTTGGCGGCGTCCATGATACGACGGCCGCCGGACAAAGGGGATGGGCAAGATACCAAGCGATGTTCGAGAGACCTCCGTGTCTCATGTGCCTTTGAGCGATGAACAGATTCTGGAAGCTGCAAGGCTGTGGAGAATGTCCGTTCCCGAGGCATGCCGGGACGGGTTGAGGGCGAATATGCGTCTCATCGCCATGCATGTCGGGATAATGCGCTCGGGCCTTGTGGACCGAAAGCCTTGAACTCCGTTCACGAGATTTCCCTCGCGGTCCGTTCGAAACGCATCACGGCCCTGGATGTGGTAGAACGATGCCTTGCCGCCCTGCCGCAGCCTAACGCCGATCCGCTTGTTGCCGTCACTCGCCTCCTGCCGGATCGCGCCCGCGCCGAAGCGCGGGCGGTCGACGCCCTGATCGCTGCGGGAGGCGATCCCGGACCGCTGGCGGGCGTGCCTTACGGTGTGAAGGATTTGTTCGACGTGGCGGGCCTGCCGACCACGGCAGGCTCCGCGATCTACGCAGATGCGCCTCCTGCTACCGCCGATGCGGAAGCGATCGCGCGCCTGCGGGCCTCGGGTGCAGTGCTCGTGGCGACGCTCAACATGGACGAGTTTGCCTATGGTTTCGCGACCATCAATGCGCGCCACGGCACGACCCGCAATCCGCATGACCCGGCCCGGCTGGCGGGCGGCTCGTCCGGCGGCTCCGCGGCGGTCGTCGCCGCCGGTCTGCTGCCCTTTTCGCTCGGGTCCGACACCAATGGTTCGGTGCGGGTTCCGGCCAGTCTTACCGGTCTCTATGGGTTGAAACCCACGCATGGAGACTTGCCGCTGGCCGGGCTGTTTCCCTTTGCCGAGAGCTTCGACGATGTCGGGCCGTTCACGACCAGCGCCGCCGATATGGCGCTCGTGTGGGAGGCTCTTTCCGGGCGCACGGCCGATTGTGCTGAACGTCCTCTGCGGCTTGGGCGGCTTGCCGGTCGTTTTCGCGACAATGCCGATCCGGACCAGCTTGCCGCGGTCGACGCCATCGCCCGCGGGACGCCGCTGCTGGAGTTTCCCGATATCGCCCGCGCGCGGTCCGCGGCATTTCTCATCACCGCCTGCGAGGGCGGGGCGCTGCACCGCAAGGCGCTTTCCGAACAGGCCATGGCTTTCGATCCCGCGACGCGGGACCGGCTGCTGGCGGGCGCCTTGCTGCCTCGCGACCTTTACGCGGAGGCACTGGCGTTCCGGGCTTCCTTCCTCGACGAAATCGGGGCGGTCATGGAGGGTTTCGACGTGTTGCTGGCCCCTGCAACCCCTTGCACGGCCCCTTTGATCGAGGACCCGCGCATCCTGATTGATGGCGCACTTTCGCCCGCGCGCGCCGACCTCGGCATTCATACCCAGCCAATCACCTTTGCCGGTCTGCCGTCGCTTTGCGTTCCCTTGCGGAGGGAAGGAAGCTTGCCGATCGGCCTGCAATTCATCGGCAAGCCGGGCGGAGAGCCTGACATCATGCAGCTGGCGGACCGGCTGGAGCGGGAAGGCGTGATCGGCGCGGTGCCGCCTTCCGGCATGGCGGTGTCCGCCTGGCCTGGGCCGGTCGCCGCGTGAGCGTCGTCGATAGCCTGGCTGTGAGGGGCACACACGGTATCGTGACTGCCCCGCACTATCTCGCCGCCGAAGCGGGACGGTCGGTGCTGATGGACGGCGGCAATGCCGTGGAGGCCACCGTCGCCGTCGCCGCGACGCTGGCGGTGGTCTATCCGCATATGACCGCCATCGGCGGGGATGGTTTCTGGGTGATACGGGAGCCGGAGGGGCAGGTTCATTCGATCCACGGCTGCGGCAGTGCGGCTGAACGCGCGGACTTGTCGCTCTACGCCGGACTGGAGGCGGTGCCGACGCGAGGGGCCTTGGCGGCCAATACCACGGCGGGAACGATCTCGGGCTGGGCGGCGGCGCTGGAGAGCGCGGGGGGCACACTGCCGCTCGAACGCCTGCTGCGCGATGCGATCCGCTATGCGCAGGAGGGCGTTCCCGTAACCGCAAGCGGCGCGGCCATCGCTTTGGCCAAGGGAGAGGAACTACGCGCAGCGCCGGGGGACTATGTTTCGGTGTTCGAGCCGGAAGGGCGCCCGTTGGCCGAGGGTGACATGCTGCGCAATCCGGCTCTGGCCGGGACCTTGCGCAAGCTCGCGCAGGATGGACTCGACAGCTTCTATCGCGGCGATCTTGCGGCCCTGATCGCCGAAGACCTCTCTGCCCTCGGCAGCCCGGTTTCGGCGGCGGACCTTGCTGCGCATCGGGCCACGCGGCCCGCGCCGCTCTCGGTCCCGATCCGGGGCGCACGGCTCTACAACAGCGCGCCGCCGACGCAGGGCTTCGCCTCGCTGTTGATCCTTGCGCTGTTCGACCGGCTTTCCGCCGATGCGCCGGACAGTTTCGCGCATGTCCATGGGCTGGTGGAAGCGACCAAGCAGGCCTTCCTGCTGCGCGATGTCCATGTCGGCGATCCGGCTTACACCGATTACGATTTTCAGGGCCTGCTGGACGATGCGGCAGCGCTCGATGCCATGGCAGCGCGGATCGATCCGGCGCAGGCGCTGGCATGGCCGCAGCCGCCGCTTTGGGGAGATACCTGCTGGTTCGGCGCGGCGGATGCGGAGGGACGGATGGTCTCCTCGATCCAGTCGACGTACTTTGAATTCGGCTCGGGCCTCGTGCTGCCGCAGACCGGAATCGTCTGGCAGAACCGGGGCAGTTCGTTCCGCCTGGCCGAGACGGGCTGGAATGCTCTGAAGCCCGGTCGCAAGCCGTTCCACACACTCAATCCAGCGCTGGTGGTGTTCGAGGACGGCCGCGTCATGGCCTATGGCACCATGGGCGGCGAGGGCCAGCCGCAGACACAGGCTGCGCTGTTCAGCCGCTATGCGCGCTTCGGAGCCGATCTCCAGCAGGCAATCAGCACACCGCGCTGGCTGCTGGGGCGAACCTGGGGCGACGTTACCACCTCGCTCAAGCTGGAGGACGGCTTCGACGAGGCACTTTACGCGGCCCTGGCCGAGGCCGGTCACGATGTGGAGCGGGTAGGGCCGCTGACGGCGACAATGGGCCATGCGGGCGCCTTGGTGCGCTTGCCGGACGGTTCGTTCGAAGGGGCGACGGACCCGCGCAGCGATGGCGGCGTGGCGGCATGGTAGAGGCCAGCGGCATCCGCGCCGTCACCCGCTGCGATGCGCTGGGCACCGCGCCTTACAGCCAGACCGAGCAGGGCCTCTATCGCGGCTACCTCAGCCCCGCTTATCACGCGACGGTCGATCTTGTCGGCGCCTGGATGGTCGAGGCGGGTATGCACGTCGATCTCGACCCCGCCGCCAATCTCCGCGGGCGCTACGAGGGCGCGGCGCCCGGCGCACCGGCGCTGGTGATCGGCAGCCACCTCGATTCCGTGCGCGACGGCGGCTGCTATGACGGCCCGCTGGGCGTCATGCTCGGCATCGAATGCGTCGCAGCGCTGCACGGGCAAGGCCGTCACCTGCCATTTGCCATCGAAGTCTACGCCTTCGGGGACGAGGAAGGATCGCGCTTTTCCGCCGCCATGCTGACCAGCCGGGCGGTGGCCGGAACGCTCGACGCCGATCTTGACCGGATCGCAGATGCGGAAGGGGTGTCGCTGGAAGTGGCGCTTGCCTCGTTCAAGACCGATTACGACGTGGTGACGGCCAAGACCCCCACGAACACCTTCTCGACCCAGACCTACCGGGACGCCCGCCGCGCGCCTGAAGACATCGCCGCCTATCTCGAAGCCCATATCGAACAGGGGCCGGTGCTGGAGGCGGAGGGCCTCGCGCTCGGCACCGTCACCGGTATCGCCGCGCAATTGCGCTACACCGCCACAGTGCGCGGCATGGCGGGGCACGCGGGCACAAGCTCGATGCCGCTGCGCCGCGATGCGCTGGCGGGTACGGCGGAAATGGTGCTTGCCATCGAGGATGTCGCCCGCGAGGATGGCTCGGATCTTGTCGCCACCGTCGGCAAGCTGGAGGCTATGCCCGGCGCGGCCAATGTGATCCCCGGCGAAGTGCGCTTTACCATCGACGTGCGTTCCGGCGATGCGACCCGGCGCGACCGCGCGGCACAGGATATCCTCGCGCGGCTGGAGCAGATCGCCTCGAAGCGCGGCCTCGTGCTCGATCTGGCGCTGGTCCACGACTTACCCGCCAGCCCTTGCGATCCCGCGCTGATGGACCTGATGGATGCCGCCATGGCCGAGTCCGGGCAGCCGGTGCGCCGCCTCGTCTCGGGGGCCGGGCACGATGCCATGGTGATGGCCGCGCTCTGCCCCACCGCGATGCTGTTCATCCGCTGCAAGGACGGCGTCAGCCACAACCCCGCCGAGCATGTCGAGCCTGCCGACGCCGATGCGGCGCTGCGGGTGATGCTGGGCTTTATAGACAGATTGGGAGACAGCTTTGCCGACCGACCTTGATCCGCTGCTCTTCGGCGAGATCGACCCGCCCCAGCGCCTGCTCATGGGCCCCGGCCCGATCAACGCGCATCCCCGCGTACTGCGGGCGATGAGCGCGGACCTCTTGGGGCAGTTCGACCCGGAAATGACGGGCTACATGAACCAGGTCATGGCGCTCTACCGCCCGATCTTCGGGACGCGGAATCAGTGGACCATGCTGGTGGACGGGACTGCGCGTGCCGGTATCGAGGCGGCGCTGGTGTCCATGGTGGCGCCGGGCGATGTGGTGCTAGTGGTGAACTTCGGCCGCTTCGGCCTGCTGCTGACTGAAATCCTCACCCGCATCGGTGCGGTGATCGAGACGGTGGACGCGCCCTGGGGCGAAGTGGTGCCACTGGACCGCATCGCCGAGGCCATCGCCCGCTGCCATCCCAAGGTCGTTGCCACCATTCATGGCGATACCTCCACCACCATGGCGCAGCCGCTCGATGGCTTCGGCGAACTCTGCCGGCAGGCTGGTGCGCTCAGCTACGTCGATGCCACGGCTACCATCGGCGGCATGCCACTGGCGGCGGACCGTTGGGGCGTGGATGTCGTCACCGGCGGTTTGCAGAAGTGCATGGGCGGGCCTTCCGGTTCCGCGCCGATCACCATCTCTGACCGGGCGGCCGAGCACCTCGGTCGGCGCCGTCATATCGAGCAGGGTATCCGCCGCGATGATATCGTCGAAGGGCAAGGGCCGCGTATCCAATCCAACTATTTCGACCTCGCCATGGTCATGGATTACTGGTCGGACAAGCGCCTCAACCACCATACTGAGGCGACCTCGATGCTCTATGCGGCCCGTGAATGTGCCCGCATCGTGCTGAGCGAGGGGCTCGAGGCGCGCTACGCCCGCCATGCCGCTGCGGGCCGGGCGATGACTGCAGGCCTGCGCGCCATGGGCCTCAAGGTCTTCGGCGACGATGCGTATCGGATGACCAATGTCACCGGCGTCTTCATCCCCGCAGGCGTTGACGGCGAGGCCGTGCGCATGGCCATGCGCGATCAGTTCGAAATCGAGATCGGCACCGCGTTCGGCCCGCTTCAGGGCCAGATCTGGCGCATCGGCGCGATGGGCTACAACGCCATGAAGCACAAGGTGCTGCTGACTTTGGCGGCGTTGGAAGCGTGTCTGAGAATGGAGGGCTTCAGGCTGCCGCTGGGCGACGCGGTTCCGGCGGCGCTGGAGGCCTGGCGGGCATGAGCAAGAGCGCGATGCAGGTCCCTCTACAAGCTCAGCCTGAGCGGAATCCCAACTGGCGTGTTACTCCAAGTCCGCTCGTCCGGAGCTTGTCGAAGGACCACAGCGAAACGGTGCGCCCATGACCCGCGATCTTGTCGGCTATGGCCGCACGCCGCCCGATCCGCAGTGGCCGAACGGCGCGCGCGTGGCGGTGCAGTTCGTCATCAACTACGAGGAAGGCGCCGAAAACTCCGTCCTCAACGGCGATGAACGCTCTGAAGCGTTCCTCAGCGAGATGGTCGGCGCGGCCAGCCATGCGGATCGGGCGATGGCGATGGAGAGCCTCTACGAATATGGCAGCCGCGCCGGATTCTGGCGGCTCCACCGGATCTTTACCGAGCGCGGCCTGCCGGCTACCGTATTCGGCGTGGCCAAGGCCATGGAGATGAACTCCGAAGCGGTCGCGGCGATGCTCGATGCGGATTGGGAGATTGCCAGCCACGGCCTGCGCTGGATCGACTACCAGTACGTGCCCGAAGAGGTCGAGCGCGCCCATATCGCCGAAGCCATCGCGCTCCACGAAAAGCTCACCGGGGCTCGCCCGCTCGGCTGGTATCAGGGCCGGACCTCGCCCCAGACCGCGCGGCTTGTCGCCGAAGAGGGCGGCTTTCTTTACGATGCCGACAGCTACGCTGACGACTTGCCTTACTGGGACCGCCAGCACGGCAGACCGCAACTGATCGTCCCCTACACGCTCGATGTGAACGACATGAAGATCGTCGCGCTCAACGGCTTTACCGAGGGCGAGCAGTTCTTCCGCCACATGCGCGATACTTTCGACCAGCTTTCCGAGGAGGGCGGGCGGATGATGAGCATCGGCCTTCACGGCCGCATCGCCGGCAAGCCCGGTCGTGCCCGCGCGCTCGCCCGCTTCCTCGATCACGTTATCGTCAGCGGCGATGCCTGGGTCGCGCGCCGCATCGATATCGCGCGTCACTGGATGGAGCATTTTCCGGCATGACTATCGACGATCCCGAACTGCTCGCCGAAGTGACCACAGCCTTTCGCGAATACGAGCGCGCGCTGATGGAGGACGATATCCCGGCGATGGACGCGCTGTTCCATGAAGCGCCGACCACCAACCGCTACGGCGTGGGCGAAGTGCTCTACGGGATCGAGGAAATCCGCGAATTCCGCAAGGGGCGCCGCGGCTCTCCGCAGCGCAAGCTCGGCCGCGTGGCGATCACTGTCTATGGTGAGCGCTATGCCACCGCCGACGCCGAGTTCTTCCGTGAGAACAGCGACCGTCGCGGCCGCCAGACGCAGAGCTGGGTGAAGTTCCCCGATGGCTGGAAGGTGGTCTCCGCCCATGTCAGCCTCGAAGGGAACACGCACTAATGACCGGGGGGATGACGGCACTGTTCGAGCATAGCCCCTGGGTGGAGGAGCGCGCCGATGCGCGGCCTTCTTCGGGGGACCGGCTCGCCGATCTGCTGGCAGTCCTGCACGAGGCGAGCGCCGAGGAGCAACTGGCGCTGATCCGCGCGCACCCGGAACTGGCGGGCAAGGCGGCGATCGACCGGACGCTGACTGACGCTTCCGCCGCCGAGCAGGCCAGCGCCGGGCTCGATCGCCTGACCCCTGAGGAATACGAACGCTTCCACGAGCTGAACGCTGCCTATCGCGATCGTTTCGGCTTCCCCTTCATCATCTGCGTGCGCCTGACTGACAAGGCGGGTATTCTCATGGCCATGGAACGTCGGCTCGAAAACGGGCGCGATGCGGAAGTGGCCACGGCACTGGAGCAGATCGGCGAGATCGTTCGCCTGCGTCTTGAGGACATGCCATGACTTCCACAGGCGCCATTGGCCTTCCTGCACTGGAAGCGCGGCTCGTGCGCGAGATCGATCTGATCGGTTTCGTCCGCCCGGAATGGGTGCGTCCGCGTGAGCATGAAGGCGAATTTGCGGGAGGGCGCGTGCTCGATGTGGCCGTGATCGGCGGCGGCCAGTGCGGACTTTCCGCCGCTTTCGGCCTGCGCCGCGAGGGCGTGGCGAACGTCATGGTCTTCGATGAGAACGTGGCCGGGTTCGAAGGCCCTTGGGAGACATATGCGCGCATGGTGACGCTGCGCACGCCCAAGCATCTCAATCCCATCGATTTCGGCATTCCCTCGCTGACCTATCGCGCCTGGTGGGAGGCGCAGCACGGCGCTGCCGGTTGGGACGCGGTGGACAAGATCGCGCGCGGCGACTGGATGGACTATCTGCGCTGGTATCGCCGCGTGCTGGACCTGCCGGTCGAGAACGGCGCGAAGCTGGCACAGATCGAGCCGTTGCCTGAGGTCGGGCTGCACCGCCTGCACTTTGCCAGCGGCGCCGTGGAACTGGCGCGCAAGGTGGTGCTGGCCACCGGCATTCAGGGCGGCGGCGAGTGGCACACGCCCTCGATGGTGCGCGACAATCTGCCCAAGTCGCTCTGGGCCCACACCAGCGAGCCGATCGATTTCGATGCGCTCCACGGCAAGCGCATCGGCATTCTGGGCGGCGGGGCTTCGGCTTTCGACAATGCCAACTATGCCCTGTCGCAAGGCGCGGCGGCGGCGGAAGTCTTCATCCGCCGCAAGGACATGCCGCGCGTCAATCCGATCCGCTTCATGGAGCGCGTGGGCTTCACCGCGCGCTATCCGGCGCTCGACGATGCCACCAAGTACGCGGCGATGGACTGCTTCCTAGGCCACAACCAGCCGCCGACCAACGACATGTTCGAGCGCGCCGCCGCATGGCCGGGCTTCCATCTGCATCTCGGCGCGCCATGGCTCAATGTGGCCGAGCACGAAGGCCGGGTGCGGGTGACTTCGCCGCACGGTTTCCATGAGTTCGATTTCGTGGTGGTGTCCACCGGCCTTGTCAGCGACCCCGGCCTGCGTCCCGAACTGGGCGCGGTTGCCGACGCGATCCTGCGCTGGGGTGAGCGGGTGACGCCTGCGGGGCCGCGCAACATGCTAATCGACGCGCATCCCTATCTTGGCCCGGCGTTCGAGTTCATGGCGCGCGAGGGCGCGGACCCAGCGCCGCTGCACGGGCTGTTCGCGTTCAACTATTCCGCGCTGGTGAGCCTCGGCCTTTCGGCTTCGGCGCTCTCGGGCCTGCAAAATGCCTTGCCGCGCCTCGTCCGGGGCGTGGCGGACCAGCTTTTCCTTGACGACCGGGACGAACTGGTGCGGGATTTCATGGCCTACGACGAGCACGAATTCCTTGGCGCATGGCCCAAAGTGGAGGCCGCATGAGCAGTCTTTCCACCCATGTTCTTGATACCGCCCACGGCTGCCCGGCCGAAGGCGTCGCGCTCGAACTGACCGACGCTGCGGGCACGGTGCTGTTCACCGGCATCACCAATGCCGATGGCCGCTGCCCCGGCATTCCCGCGCTTGCTGCGGGTGCCTATGCGCTTACGTTTGCCGTGGCCGACTACTTCCGCGCCAAGGGTGCCGAACTGCCCGAGCCGCCCTTCCTCGACTGGGTGCCGATCCACTTCGGTATCGCCGATGACGATGGCCATTACCACGTGCCGCTGCTGGTCTCGCCCTTCGGCTATTCGACCTATCGGGGCAGCTGAGATGACCGTGCGCTTCCTTCTCGACGACGAAGCGATCTTGCTCGAAGCGGTCGATCCGACCGCGACCTTGCTCGATTTCCTGCGCTACCGCCTGCGGCGCACCGGCACCAAGGAGGGCTGCGCGGAGGGGGACTGCGGCGCCTGCACGGTCCTCGTCGGAGAGGCGCAGGGCAGCGATGTCGGCTGGCGGGCGGTCAATGCCTGTATCCAGTTCCTGCCGATGCTGCACGGCAAGGCGCTGAAGACGGTAGAGAGCCTCTCGTCGGACGGCGCGCTCGATCCGGTGCAGGCCTGCATGGCGGCCAATGGATCGTCGCAATGCGGGTTCTGCACGCCGGGCTTCGTGATGTCGCTGCACGGCAAGGCGATCGGCGCGCTCGGCTGCGAATTGCCGGTAGCGGACGTGCTCGCGGGCAACTTGTGCCGCTGCACCGGCTATGGCCCGATCATCGAGGCGGGCGAGCAAGTCGCGACGCAGGCCCCGGACGAATGCGAACTCGCGGCCCGCCTGCAAGACATCGCGGGCGCAAGTACCGGGGGAGACTGGCAGGGCCGCAAGTGGTTCGCGCCGCGCAGCAGCGAGGAACTCGCCGGACTTCTCGCCGAATATCCCGAGGCGCGGCTGGTGGCAGGGGCGACAGACGTGGGTCTCTGGGTCACCAAGGGTCTGCGTGACCTCGGCGACGTGATCTTTCTGGGCGACGTGGCCGACCTTCGCCGCATGGAGGAAGACGCCGAGGGCCTGACCCTCGGCGCCGCCGTGCGCTATGCCGAGGCCCATGCGGCGATGGCCCGGCTCCATCCCGATCTCGGCGAACTGGTGCGGCGGATCGGCGGGCTTCAGGTTCGTAGCGCCGCGACCGTCGGCGGGAACATCGCCAACGGCTCGCCGATCGGTGACGGCCCGCCTGCCCTGATCGCGCTGGGCGCGGAACTGACGCTGCGCAGCATGGTCGGGCGCCGGACGATGCCGCTGGAAGCCTATTTCCTCGACTACGGCAAGCAGGACCGGCGGCCGGGCGAATTCGTCGAGAGCCTGCGCATCCCGCGCCCCGGCCCCGACGCGGTGATCCATATCGCCAAGCTCTCGCGCCGCTTCGACAGTGATATCTCGGCGGTCTGCGGTGCGTTCCATCTCACTGTCACCGAGGGCACGATAACCGCTGGGCGCGCGGCTTTCGGCGGCATGGCGGTCACGCCCAGGCGCGCCGTGGCCTGCGAGCAGGCGCTGCTCGGCCGTCCCTTCACCGAAGCCACCATCACCGCAGCCGCAGACGCGCTGCGCGGCGACTTCGATCCGCTCAGCGACGTGCGCGGCTCCTCCGGCTATCGCCGCGATGCCGCCGCAAACCTGCTGCGCCGCCTCTGGCTGCGGGAGCAGGGCGTCGGCATCTCGGTGCTCGATCCGGAGGTGGCCCATGGCTGAGCGCGATCCTGCCTGGAAAGTCCTCTCCAAGCCCGACAACCCGCACGATTCCGCGCATCTCCACGTCACCGGCCTCGCCCGCTATGCCGACGACGCGCCGGAGCCGGTGGACATGCTGCACCTCGCCTTCGGACAGGCGAGCGAGACCTCGGCACGGATCGTCTCGATGGACCTGTCCGCCGTGCTGGCCGCCGAGGGCGTCGTCGCGGTCTATACCGCCGCCGACATTCCCGGTGAGAACAACACCGGCCCGGTCCGCCACGACGAAGGGCTGCTGGCGGACGGCGACGTGCTGTTTCCGGACCAGCCGCTGTTCCTTGTCCCCGCCACCAGCCAGAAGGCGGCGCGCAAGGCGGCGCGGCTGGGCAACGTGGTCTATGAGCCGCGCCAGGCTGCGGTTTCCATGGCCGAGGCGCGCGCGGCAGGCAGCCTGATCGAACCTACGCAGCGCATGGCCCGCGGCGATGCCGCCGCTGCGCTCGGTGCCGCACCGCATCGGATTTCCGGACACTTCGCCATGGGCGGGCAGGATCACTTCTACCTCGAAGGCCATGTCTCGGTGGCGACGCAGGGCGAGGACGGGCAGGTGCATATCCTCTGCTCCACCCAGCACCCCAGCGAGGTCCAGCATCTGGTCGCGCATCTGCTGGGGGTGCCCTCTGCCGATGTCACCGTGGAAGTGCGCCGCATGGGCGGCGGCTTCGGCGGCAAGGAAACCCAGGCGACCAGCTTCGCCGCCGCCGCCGCGCTGGTCGCAGCCAAGACCGGCCGCCCCGCCAAGTTCCGTGTCGACCGCGACGACGACATGGTGCTCACCGGCAAGCGCCACGAATTCGAGGTCGGCTACGAGGTCGGCTTCGATGCGTCAGGGCATATTCTCGCACTCTCGCTGCACCTCGCCTCGCGCTGCGGGGCAAGTCAGGATCTTTCCCCGGCGATCAACGACCGGGCGATGTTCCACGTCGACAACTGCTACTTCCTGCCCGACGTGGAAATCGTCTCGGAGCGGCTCAAGACCAATACCGTCTCGGCCACGGCCTTTCGCGGTTTCGGCGGGCCGCAAGGGATGCTGGCGATCGAGCGGGTCATCGATCACGTCGCGCTGGTGCTGGGCAAGGACCCGCTGGAGGTCCGCGCGGCAAACTTCTACGGGCCGGGCCGCGATGTCACGCCCTATGGCATGACCGTGGCCGACAATATCGCACCGCAGCTAATCGCGCGCCTGCGCAAGGACACGGGCTATGACGCGCGCGCCGCCGCGATCGCCGCGTTCAATGCTGCCAGTCCGGTCATCAAGAAAGGCATTGCGCTGACCCCGGTGAAGTTCGGCATCAGCTTTACCACCACGTTCCTCAACCAGGCAGGCGCGCTCGTCCACGTCTATGCCGACGGCTCGATTCAGGTGAACCACGGCGGCACAGAGATGGGGCAGGGCCTCTACGTGAAAGTGGCGCAGATCGTCGCGGACGTGTTCGGCGTGCCGCTGCCGCGCATCCGCACTACCGCAACGCGAACCGACAAAGTTCCCAACACTTCGGCGACCGCCGCCAGTTCCGGTGCGGACCTCAACGGCATGGCCGCGCACAATGCGGCGATGACGATCCGCGACCGGCTGGCCGCCTTCCTCGCCGATCTCCACGACTGCGCCGAGCACGAAGTCACGTTCGCCGACGAGGCCGTGGTGGCGGGCGGGCAGCGGCTGACGTTCGCCGAGGCTGTGCGCAAGGCTTACATGGGCCGCATCTCGCTGTCCTCGACCGGGTTCTACGCGACGCCCGGCATCGCCTACGACCGCGCGGTGCACCGGGGGCGCCCGTTCTACTACTTCGCCTATGGCGCGGCAGTGTCGGAAGTGGTCGTCGATACCCTGACCGGCGAGCACAAGGTGCTGGCGGTCGACATCCTCCACGATGTCGGGCGTTCGCTCAATCCGATGGTCGACAAGGGGCAGATCGAGGGCGGCTTTATGCAGGGGCAGGGCTGGTTAACCACCGAAGACCTCGTGTTCGACGACAAGGGCCGCCTGCTCACCCACAGCCCGGCGACCTACAAGATTCCGACCGCGTCAGACCGCGCGAAGCATTTCACCGTCAGCCTGTGGGACGGCGAGAATGTCGAGCCGACGATCAATCGCTCGAAGGCAGTGGGCGAGCCGCCGTTCATGCTGGCGATCTCGGTGTTCTCCGCGATCAACCGCGCCATTGCCACGACCGTGCCGGACAAGCGGGAGATGCCGCAGCTCGATGCCCCGGCGACGCCGGAACGGGTGCTGAAAGCCATCGCGCAGTTCGCCGCGCGATGACGCAGTGGCTCGGATGGCTGCGCGCATTGCCGCAAGAGCGCACGGCGCTCGTGACCGTGCTGGCGACCGAAGGTTCGGCCCCGCGCGGGGCGGGAACGCGCATGTTGGTGACGGCGCGTGGCCAGTCGGGCACGATCGGCGGCGGGCAGCTGGAGTTCCGCGCGACCGAACAGGCCCGCGCCATCCTGGCGCGTCGGGCGGGGACCTGGCGGGTGCAGGACTATCCGTTGGGGCCGCTGCTGGGCCAGTGCTGCGGCGGGCGGGTGCGCCTGCTGATAGAGCACCTCGACCCCGCCGGGCTTGATTGGCTCGCCGACGCCGAACCGGGTCGCATGCTGGCGACGACGCTGGGCGAGACCCGCATCGAACGCGCAGTCTTCGCGCGCGAGACAGCGACGCGGCAGTCGGCGCGCGGCGACAGGCCGGCAGTAGGCACCCGCATCGTCGAGCCGGTCGGTGAGCGGCCCCGGCCGTTCTACCTGTTCGGCGCGGGCCATGTCGGGCAAGCCATCGCCCGGCACCTGACCGGGCTGCCGCTGCAACTCGCCTGGTTCGACACGCGCGAGGACATGGCGGCGGTGGACGGCGTGACGGTGATGCCGGAGACGGAAATCGCCCGATGCATCGAGGAAGCGCCCGAGGATGCGGCGCTTGCCATTCTCACCCATGACCATCCGCTCGACTATGTCCTGACGCTGGCGGCGCTGAAGCGCTCGCCGCTGGCCTTCGTCGGCCTCATCGGTTCCTCGACCAAGATCGCCCGCTTCCGGTCGCGTCTCCTCGCCGACGGCGTTTCGGAAGAGGCCCTGGCACGCCTGACCGCGCCCATCGGTATTCCCGGCGTCATGGGCAAGGAACCGGATATGATCGCGATCGCAGTCGTTGCGCAACTCCTGTTGCTGGGACGGCCGCAGGCCTGAGCACGACCGGCGGCACTGCGGTCCTTGCCGCAGTGCGCAACACATACCGAAATATTATAGGACGTCGCCGCGCGCTCGGCGAAAAGACACGGATGTCAAGGGAAAGGCGGCAATCTGTGGAGGACATGCCTTCACCTTCATCTCTTCGCGCGGCGTTCGGGCCTTTCGTCCTCCATGCGGGCGAACGCCTGCTTACCCGAGACGGCGTGCCGGTCGAGATCGGCGGGCGCTCGCTCGATCTGCTGACGGCGCTCGTCGAACGGGCCGGGGCGGTCGTCGGCAAGCGCGATCTGCTGCGCCGGGTCTGGCCCGATGTCGTCGTCGAGGATGGCAGCTTGCGGTTTCACATGGCGGCGCTGCGCAAGACGCTTGGCGAAGGCGTGGACGGTGCGCGCTACATCAGCACACAGGTCGGCGTCGGCTATGCTTTCGTCGCCCGGATTTCTCCTCGGGCCGGACGCGAGGTGACGGCGCAGCCGCGCGCCGGGACGATGGCGCGCCCGCAATCCGCCCCTCCGCTGCCGGGCAGAATGCGCCGCCTGCTGGGGCGCGACGCGGATGTGGATTTCCTGATCGCACTGCTCAGCGAACACAAGCTCTGCGCCATCGTCGGTGCGGCGGGAGTCGGCAAGACGACGCTGGCAGTGGAAGTGGGGCACCGGGTGCTGGGGGCGTTTTCGGGCCGGGTCCAATTCGTCGATCTCGGCGCGCTGGAACGGTCAGAACTCGTACCTTCGGCGATCGCCGAAGCCTTGGGCATTCCCGTACAAGCGGAAGATCCGCTGGTCGTCGTGCTTGGGCACTTGCGCGACCAGCGGCTGCTGCTGGTCCTCGACAATTGTGAGCACCTGATCGATGCAGTCTCCGATACGGCGGAGCGGATCGGCGAGGCCGCGCCCGAGGTGCGCATTCTGGCAACCAGCCGGGAGCCGCTGCGGATCGTCGGCGAGCAGGTTCACTGGCTCGGCGCGCTGGCCTATCCGGGGGACCGGGCGGATGCCTTGGGGCCGGAGCAACTGGCGGCCTTTCCCGCCGTCGAACTGTTCGTCGAGCGGGCCGTGGCGGCGAACAGCGGGTTCCGTATTGACCGGGAGGCGGTGCGGGGGATCGCCGATCTCTGCGCCCGGCTCGACGGCATGGCCCTGCCCATCGAACTGACCGCCGCACGCGCCGCCGTGCACGGGCTGGAGGCGACCGCGCGGATGCTGGGCGCGCGGTTCAGTCTTGGCTGGACGGGGCGGCGCACGGCAGTCGCGCGGCAGCAGACGCTCCAAGCGACGCTCGACTGGAGCTACGATCTCCTGTCCGAGACCGAGCGGCGGACGATCGAGCGCCTCTCGGTGTTCCTCGGACCGTTCTCGCTGGAGGCGGCGCTGGCGGTCGTGGCGGGGGACGATCTCGATGCGCCGGCCGTGGCCACGGCGCTCGATGCGCTGATCGCCAAGTCGCTGGTTGCGGCCGATTGCGGCGGCGGCCCGAATGCCTATCGGCTGCTGGAAATGACTCGCGCCCATGCACAGGATAAGCTGCGTGGGCGCGGTTCCGGCGAGGCTGGCGCCGCCGCGCGCCGTCACGCCGCCTTCTATCTGGCGCTGCTGGAAGACATTCGCGCGGAGGACGGCAGCTATTCCCGTGGCCGCATCCGTATCGTCGGCCAGATCGGCAATATCCGCAGCGCGCTGGCCACCTGTTTCGACAACGGCGAGGACCCGGAGCAGGCCTTGCGGCTCAGTGCCGTCAGTGCGCCGATCTTCCTTGAAATGTCGCTGCTGGCGGAAAGCCGGGACTGGTGCGCCCGCGCGCTCGCGCTGCTGGACGGCGACACGACCGGAACCCCGGAAGAGTGCGAGCTTCAGGCCACACTGGGGCTCACGCTCATGTTCACGCGCGGCAACAGCGATGCCGTGGAAACGGCGCTGCGGCGGGCCCTCGCGATAGCGGTCTCGCTGGGCGACGCACGGCGGCAGCTGCGCCTGCTCGGGCGGTTGCACATCTTCCACGAGCGCATCGGCGACTATGCCGTCGCCCACGAATGGGCCGAGATGGCGCTGGCGGTGGCCGCGACGCTCGACGATCCCGAGGCGAGCGCGGCGGCGGCCTCGCTGTCGGGCATATCGCATCATCTCGGCGGCGACCAGAAGCTGGCGCGCGAACATCTGGAGCGGGCGGTGCGGCTTTCCCTGCCGTCCGAACGGTGGCGCACGATCCACTACGGTTTCGATCATCGCAACCGTTCTATCATCGCGCTGGCGCGCACGTTCTGGCTGCTCGGCCATGCCGACCGGGCGCGCCTGTTGGCGGAAGAGGCGGTGCGGGAAGCGGAGCGGCTGGATCATCCGACGACTCATTGCATCGCGCTGATCTGGGCGCTGCCGATCCATATCGCGACGGGCGACCTCGCCCGTGCGGCGGTCACGCTCGACACGTTCGAAACGGCGGCGCGGCGCAATGCCTTCGCGCCCTATATCGCTGCCGTGGGCGGGCTGCGCGGCAACCAGGCCTTATGGACAGGCGATTGGCGCGCGGCGCTGGACGGTGTGGGCGATAGCCTGACGCGATTGCAGGCCTTGCGCTACGATCTGCTGACGACTTCGTTATCCTCCACCCTGACCCTGGCGCTGATCCGGGCCGGACGGCGCGAAGAGGCGCGCGAAAGGATCGATGCCGCCCTTGCGCGCTGTGCGGCCAACGGCGAGCATATCTACACCCCCAATCTGCTGCGGATCAAAGCGGCGATCCTTGCCGACGGGTCTGCGGAAGAGGCCGGACAAGCCCTCGCGCTGCTGGAGGAAGCTCTGGCATGGAGCCGCCGTCAGGGTGCGCTGGCCTGGGAGCTGTGGATCATGCTCGATATGGTGCCCTTGCTCGCCGCGCGGGGGCGGGGCGGCGAAGCGCTGGGGCGGCTGACAACCCTGCGCGCGGCCTTTACCGAAGGCTTCGGCACCAGCGATCTCCGCCGCGCGGATACCGTGCTGGAAGAGCTGCGCAAGGATATGACATCCGGCGCCGAGACCGCCTCGCGAAACCAAATGTAACTCTCAGTCCACCCAATTTCACAACCTCTTCGGTAGAGGCCGCGCCCGCCTGCGCCGGTTGCGATGACGCGGCGGGCAGTGAAGAGGGACGATCACCGATGGCCGGCCATTCCCCCCAGCGGATAGACTGGGGCACATTCCTGGGTTTGGCGCGCGGCGTGCTGGCGCCCGACCGCGCCTTCATGACGATGGCGATGATCTACGGCGCCGCGATCGGCCTGCTGTCGCTGGCGACGCCGATCTCCGTGCAGATGCTGATCAACTCGGTGGCCAACACCGCCCTGCCGGTGCCGCTGTTCACGCTGGCGGCGGTGCTGCTCGGCCTGCTGGCGCTGTGGTCGCTGCTCGGCGCGCTGCGCAGCTATGTGATGGAGATCTTCCGTCGCCGCCTCTTCGCGCGTTCGGTGGCGGAGATCACCCATCGGGCGGTCCATGCCCAGAACCCGTTCTTCCAGGACGAGCGCCGGGGCGACCTGTTCAACCGCTTCTTCGAGGTGGCCACCGTCCAGAAGGCGGTGCCCTCGCTGCTGATCGGCGGTTTCACGATCTTCTTCCAGGCGATGATCGGCTTCATCGTCACCTCGTTCTACCATCCGGTATTCCTGGCCTTCAACCTGCTCTTCGTGCTGGCGGTCTGGATCATCTGGAAGATCTGGGCCCGCGCCGCGATGGAAAGCGGCGTGGCGCTGAGCCACCGCAAGTACGAGACCGCGCACTGGCTGGAAAGCGTGGGCGCCTCCAACGGCTTCTACAAATCCAGCCGCCATCTCGACTATGCGATGGACATGTCGGAGATGCGCACGGCGGCCTATGTCGATGCGCACCGCGAGCATTTCCGCGCGACTTTCCCGCAGAGCGTGGCGCTGCTGCTGCTCTATGCGCTGGCCAGTGCGGCGCTGCTTGCGCTGGGCGGCTGGCTGGTCATTCGCGGCCAGCTCTCGATCGGCCAGCTGGTCGCAGCGGAGCTGATCCTGTCGAGCGTGTTCTACGGCGCGGCGCAGCTCGGGCCTTATCTCGACACGTTCTACGATCTCGTCGCGGCGGTCGAGGAACTCTCGCTGTTCCATGCGATCCCGGTCGAGGACATGGCCCCGCGCGGCGAGGGCGATGCCCGGCCGCGCGACGGCGGCCTGTCGCTGCGCCGGGTGGCGATTACCGCCGCGGGGGACCGTGCGCGCTTCGATCTCGACATCCCCTCGGGCACCCATGCGGTGGCGGCAAGCGATCCGGGGATCGACCGGCTGCTCAGCCGCATGCTCAAGCGCCATTACCGCCCCGACGAGGGGCTCGTCACGCTCGGCGGCGCCGATATCGCCGCGCTCAACATCTACCGCCTGCGCAGCGACGTGATCGTGCTCGACCGCCCGGACATCGTCGAAAGCACCATCCGCGACTACTTGCGTCTCGCCAATCCGCAGGCCGACCCGGCGCAAGTGCTGGACGTGCTGGATCTCGTGGGGCTGGGCGACCGGATCGTCAGCCTCGACGGCGGCATGGACTGCCTGCTGTCCTCCAGCGGCTGGCCGCTGACCCGCGCCGAGACGATGCGCCTCAAGCTGGCGGGCGCCCTGCTGGCCCGTCCGCGCGTGCTCATCCTCTCGGGCCTGTTCGACATGGTGCCGGTGGAGGAGCTACGCCCCGCTCTGAAGCGGCTGGACGACCGCGAGACGACGATCATCGTCTTCACCTGCCGCCCCGATGCTTTCGAGTTCGACCACATGCTCTGGCTTGGACGGGATTCCCAATTGCTGACACAGGACCGCGCGGCCTTCGCCGCCGCCCGCAACGCCGCGAAAGCCCGTAACTCCGCGGAAGGAGGCCTCCATGCCCTTCCGCGATGATCACATTGTTCATTTCAAGACGCTCCAGAGCCTGCGTCCGCCTCGCCCTGCGCGGGTGCTGGGCTGGATACTGCTGATAGCGATGGCCATTGTCGTCGCCTTCCTGCTGCTGGTGCCCTGGCAGCAGACGTCGAACGGCAACGGCTCGGTCATCGCGCTCGACCCGCGCGACCGGGTGCAGAACATCACCGCGCTCGTCCCCGGACGGGTCGAGGAATGGTACGTGACCGACGGCGAACTGGTGAAGAAGGGCGACCGTATCGCCCGCATCGCCGACAACGATCCCAACCTGATCGCCCGCCTCCAGGCCGAGCGTGCGCAAGTCGATGCCGAGATCGCTGCGACCCGTCAGGCGATGGGCGTCGCCCAGCGCGACGTCGGGCGCATGCAGCAGCTCTACGGCGAAGGGCTGGCGCCGCGCCGCGACCTCGAACTCGCGCAGATCAAGGTGGCCGACTACGGCGCCAAAGTCGCCAAGAGCCTGGCCGACCGCAACCGGCTGGACATCAACATCAACCGTCAGTCGGTGCAGATGGTCCATGCCCCGCGCGACGGGCGCATCCTGCGCATTCTCGGCGGCGACAGTGCCACGATGGTCAAGGAAGGCGACGTGATCGCCACCTTCGCGCCCGAACAGGCGGTGCGCGTGGTGGAACTCTACGTCGACGGGCGCGACGTGCCGCTGATACATCCGGGCCGCCCGGTGCGCATGGAGTTCGAGGGCTGGCCGGCGATCCAGTTCAGCGGCTGGCCCTCGGTGGCGGTCGGCATGTTCGACGGACAGGTGCGGGCGATCGACGTTTCCGCTTCCGCCAACGGACTGTTCCGCGTGCTGGTGGAGCAGAAGCCGGGCGCGCGGCCCTGGCCGAAGGAGCCGTTCGTGCGCCTCGGCGCCAAAGTGCGCGGCTGGGTGATGATGGATACCGTGTCGAGCGGCTACGAACTCTGGCGCTTGCTCAACGACTTCCCGCTGCAATATCCGGTGAGCGCCCTCGAAGCGGGCACTTATGCGGGCAGCGTGAGCGGGAAAGACGGTTCGGCCGGGAAGGAAGGCGGCAATGCCAAGTAAGCGCCTTGCTATTTGGCTGTTGGCGGCCGGTTTCGGCGCGCTCGCCGTGCCCTTGGCGGCCCAGCAGATCGCGCCCTTGCCCCGGCCCGCGCGGGTCGATGCGCCGGTGCTGCAACTGGATGACCTGCTCGTAAACTCCGCCCGGCAATCGCCGCAGATCATCGAGGCGCTGGCCCGCACCCGCGCCGCCGATGCCAGGCGGCTGACGGCGGAGGGTGCCTTCGACACGGTCTTCTCCGCCGAGGGCGGATCGCGGCTGGTCGGCTATTACGGCGGCACATATGCGGATGCGAAAGTGGCGCGCCCGCTGGAGAACTGGGGCGGCCGGGTTTACGGCGGCTACCGCGCGTCGAGTGGCCGTTTCCCGCTCTACGAAGACAAGAACTATACCAACGAGTTCGGCGAGATCCGCGTGGGCGCAGTGTTCTCCCTGCTGCGCGACCGGATGATCGACGACCGCCGCTTTGGTCGGGTTACGGCGGATGCCGATCGCGCCATGGCCGATGCCGAGCGGCAGATGGTGGCCATCGGCGTTCAGCGCAAGGCGCTCGACGCCTATCTGAACTGGGTGGCGAGCGGCGAGCGGCTCAAGGTCTATCGCCATCTCCTCGACCTTGCGCAGGAACGTCAGCGAGGCCTCGATCGCGCCTACAAGGCCGGGCTGCGCCCGCGCATCGTCCTGACCGAGAACGACCAGATGGTGCTCCGCCGCCAGGCCATGGTCGTCCAGTCCGAGCAGGCGATGGCCGCCGCCGCCAATGCCCTCTCGCTTTACTGGCGCGACGGCGAGGGCAACCCGACGATCCCGCGCCGCGAACAGTTGCCCGCCGCGCTGCCGGAGCCGGTCGTGACGGCCATGCCGCAGGACCTCCAGCGCCCGGACCTGCTGGTTGCGGAACTGAAGACGCGGCTGGTGCAGGATCGTCTTGCGCTCGACCGCAATGCCCTGCTGCCGCGCCTCGACCTCAACATGGAAGTGGCGCGCGACATCGGCGATATCGGCCCCGGCGGCGCCTCGCGCAGCGGCAACGACGTGCGCTTCGGGCTCAAGTTCTCGGTCCCGCTCGAACAGCGCACGGCGCGCGGCAAGCTGATGCAGACCCAGGCGGAACTCGATGCCAACCAGACCCGCGCGCGCTGGCTGGACGAGCAGATCCGCGCCGAAGTGGACGGGATCGCCATCGCCTTCGATGCCGCGACGCAGCTTATCGCCCTGTCCGAGCAGGAAAAGCAGCGCGCGGACACGATGGCGGTGGCCGAGCGCCGCCGTTTCGAGATGGGCGCCAGCGACCTGTTCCTCGTCAACACGCGCGAGGAAACCGCGGCCGGCGTCGCGCTGGGTCTGCTTGACGGCCGGTTGAAGCGGCTGGCATCGAGCGCCGATCTGGCCGCCGCTTCCGGCAATGCCGCTGCACTGGGCCTCTGAACAGACACCTTGCATGGCACGCCGGTCGGCGCCAAGGAGCCGGGATGCGTATTGCTCTTTTCGAACCGGAAATCGCCGGAAACGTCGGCGCCGTCCTGCGTCTCGGCGCCTGCATGGGGGCGGCCGTGGACCTCATCGAGCCTCTGGGATTCGAATGGGACGATCGCCGGGTGCGTCGCACGGCGATGGACTATATCGATCATGTGGTCATCCGGCGCCATGCCGATTTCGAGGCGTTCCGGGCCACTATCGGGTCGCAGCGGCTGGTGCTGTTCACCACCAAGACCCGGCAGTCGTCCTACGCGCTGAACTACCGGCCCGACGATATCCTGCTGTTCGGAAAGGAAAGCGCAGGCGTGCCCGAGGCAGTTGCCGAGGCTTGCCATGAACGCGTGCGCATTCCCATGCGGCCCGAAGTGCGCTCGATGAACCTGGCGAGTTCGGCGGCGCTCGCTCTGGGCGAAGCCTTGCGCCAGACGGCAAGCCTGCCGGGCTGACGCATCGGTCTCGATGCCTTAGTCTCGACGGCCCGCGCCGAGATGGCTAGAGCGGGGCGCATGACCTCACAGATCACCATCCGCCGCCCCGACGACTGGCATGTGCATCTTCGCGATGGCGAGATGCTGAAAGCGGTCGTGGGCTACACTGCCCGCCAGTTCGCGCGCGCCATCGTCATGCCGAACCTGACTCCGCCGGTCGTCAACGTGGCGACGGGTGAAGCCTATCGTCAGCGGGTCCTCGATTCGCTGCCCGCCTGGTCGGACTTCACGCCGCTGATGGTGGCCTATCTGACCGACGATGCCGATCCGGAAGAGATCGCGCGCGGCCACGAGCAGGGCGTCTTCACCGCCTGCAAGCTCTACCCTGCCCATGCCACGACCAATTCGGCGCACGGTGTCACCGACATCCGCAAGCTCACCGGCCTGCTGGAAACCATGCAGCGGATCGGGATGCCGCTGCTGATCCACGGCGAAGTCACCGACCGCGAGATCGACATCTTCGATCGCGAGGCGGTGTTCATCGAGCAGGTGCTGGCCCCGCTGGTCCGCGACTATCCGGAGCTAAAGATCGTCCTCGAACACATCACCACGGCGGAAGCGGCCGAGTTCGTCGAAGCGAGCGGCCCGCTGATCGGTGCCACGATCACCCCGCAGCACCTGATCATCAACCGCAACGCGATCTTCGACGGCGGCATTCGCCCTCACGCCTATTGCCTGCCTGTCGCCAAGCGCGAACGCCATCGTCTGGCCGTGCGCAAGGCGGCGGTGTCGGGATCGCCGAAGTTCTTCCTCGGCACCGACAGCGCCCCCCACGCGATCGGCCGCAAGGAAGCCGCATGCGGTTGCGCGGGCATCTTCAACGCGCCCTATGCGCTGGAAAGTTATGCCAAGGTGTTCGACGAGGAAGGCGTTCTCGACCGGCTGGAAGGTTTCGCTTCCGAACACGGTCCCCGCTTCTACGGGCTGCCCCTGAACGAAGGCACGGTAACGCTGAAGCGCGAAGAGGTGACCGTGCCGGACGTGATCGCCGAGGGTGACCTGCGCATCGTTCCGTTCCACGCGGGCGAGACGCTCCAGTGGCGGCTTGTGGACTGAACGACTGCATATAGATGATGGGATCGAGGGCTTCTCGCCGTCGATCCCATGCCTTCAGGTGCCCTGACCCGTTACGGCATCGCGGAAGTTCTCGATGGCGGATGTCAGCCGGGCTTCGCCGACATCGAAAATCCAGCGCTCCAGCCGGGGCGCTTTCGCGAGGCCCATTTCGACGAGAGTGCTGCGGGCTTTCAGCGCCTGCACAAGTCCGCCGGTCATGTGCGCGGGCGCGCCGAGGGTCTGGTCCGGAGCGAGGCCGCTGTCCAGCATTCCCGGCGAGAAGGCGGCGCTCCGCACGCCCAGGGACAGCGCAAATGCACCCGCCGTGCGCAGGGCTTCGCGCAGGTGGGCGGTGGACCAGCCGTCCGGCTCGCCGAGACCGACCAGCAGAAGCGCAGGGGCACGAACTGCGGCGGGCGGACTGTCCAGTAGCAGGCATTCGCCCAGCCGCCCGGTGAAGCTGCCGATGCGTCGCAGATCCAGCAACCTTCCTTCCAGCGCGGCATCGAGATGGGCAAGTCCGCCGGACAGCTGCGAACCGGCTTCGCGGGCGAACATGCCCGCACAGGACAGGTCCACCTCCGCGCCGACAGCATCCCATGCCGCGACTTCGATTGAAACGCCGAATGCGGCGCCGACGGGATGAGCAGTGGTCATTCGGATTCCGATCTTTTTGACAGGGTAAGCCCGCGTTTCTTCCTAAAATAGAATGGATCGGGCATTCGGGCGCAATCTTTTCGACGGCGCTGCCCTTTGGTTGCAATTTGTAGAGGAAAGCAGGGTAGTGAAGGTCATTCCGAGGGATCCCCGATCCTGCGGTAGCAACTAGGGATCGCACATGCTTCTTGGCCAGAAACTATCGGGACACCGCGGGCTGGTTGCGATCGTCGGTCTCCTTGGGTTGACCATCGGTGGTTCTGCCGCGCTGTTCGTGACATCCCAGTCAATGGACCGCAATGCGGCCGACCGTCAGCAGCAACAGGTGCGGAATGGCGTGGAGCGGACGCTTACGGCATCGGGCGTGCAGGCCTCGGCCATTGCCGCAAGGCTGGAGCCTGCACAGCGGATCGCCCAGCTCGGCCCCGATCAGGCGGCGAACTGGCTGGACAACGAGCTGGGGCGGCCGACCGTTTCGGGCGATTATACCAAGGCCGTCGCGATCATGACCCGGTCGGAGGCGATCTACGGCTACACCAAGGGCGGTCGTGCCGATCCGGAGGACCTCGACGAGATCCAGAACGCCGCAGCCCGCCTCGTCGCCTCGCTGGGCGAGAAATCGCCTGCCGGATCGGAAGTGAAGTCCGCGTCTACGGGAAAGGCACTGCTCACGAAGTCCGACATCGGTTCGGTGCATGGTACCCCGGTCCTGGTCGCCGCATCGCGGTTGCCAGGCTCCGGCGAGCCGCTGGCGCTCGTCACCGTGACCTACATGGACGAAGCTATGGTAAACCGCTGGGGCAGCACGCTGATGCTGGACGGCTTCGCGATCGTCGGCCCGCGGGAGACGCCGGCGGCGGGGACTCGCAGCGTGGACCTGACCGCTGCCGACGGCACGATGCTGGGGCGCATGGTCTGGCGTCCGGCCCGTCCCGGTGAGGCGATCCGCAGCTATGTAATCCCGGCCACGCTGGCGATCGGCGCGCTGGTCCTGGGCCTGTTCCTGATGCTGGCGCACCGCGCGAACGCGCTGCGGGAAGAAGCCGACAGCAGCTCCATGCGGGCAAGGTTCCTCGAACGCTTCGATCCGGATACCGGGCTGGTGAACCGCGCCACGTTCATCAAGCAACTGGAGCACGTCGCGGGATCGCATCCCTGCCAGCTCATCCTGCTGGATATCGACGATTTCAGCACGATCAACGAAACGCTCGGCCATGAGGTCGGCGACGAAGTCGTGCGCGAATTCGGGCAGCGCCTGCTCAAGGAATTTCCCGGACCGCGCTGTCTCGTGGCCCGGCTGGATGGCGACGAGTTCGCGGTGCTGATCGCCGGGAACGCCGACCTCCATGATTTGGGGCCGCGCTCGACGGGCATCGTCGTCGGACGTGCGGGCGACGAGCAGGCAGTGGTCTCGGTGACGATTTCCGCCGGGATCGCGGCGGCGCCCGAGCACGGCCATTTCGCCGGTGCGCTGATGCGCCATGCCGATATCGCGCTGGGCGCCGCCAAGACGGCCGGGCCGGCGAGCCATGTCGTCTACAACCCGGCGCTGGGTGAAAGCTTCATGAGTCGCAAGGGCCTGGAGGCCCGCATGAAGAAGGCGATCGAGGACGAGGGCTTCGAGCTGTTCTACCAGCCGATCATCAGCCTGCGCACGATGAAGCCTTCGGGCGTAGAGGCGCTGCTGAGGCTCAAGCAGGGGGCCACCGATACCCCGGCGGTTTTCGTGCCGGTGATCGAGAAGCTGGGCCTGATGCCGCAGCTCGGCGCGTGGATCATCCAGCAGGCTTTCCGCGACAGCCGTCGCTGGCCGGACTTGCGGACCTCCATCAATCTTTCGCCGCTCCAGCTCGAAAACCCGGCCCTGCTCGACCAGATCGACTTCAATCGTGCCCGTTTCAATGTCTCTCCGGGCGCCATCGGCTTCGAGATCACCGAGGGTGTGCTGCTGAACAAGTCGGCGACGGTCCACACCAATCTCCAGGGCCTGCGCGAGCGCGGTTATATCATCGCGCTCGACGACTTCGGGACCGGCTATTCCTCGCTCAGCTACCTCTCGGAGTTCGAGATCCACCGCCTGAAGCTGGACCAGAGCTTCATCCGCGGCGGGCGCCTGAGCGAAGGCCGTAGCGCGGTGCTGGTGCAGGGGGTGATCGACATCTGCCACAAGCTGGGCATCGACGTCGTGGCCGAGGGCGTCGAGGATCTCGCCGAAGCGGCGACCCTGCGCGAATGGGACTGCGATTTCGCGCAGGGCTATCAGTTCGGTAAGCCCGCTCCGGCGCGGGTGGCGGCGCAGAACCTCATCAACCTGCAGAACCAGGCGATTTCGATCATCGACTATCGCACCGGAGAGCCGCGCCTCGGCCTTCAGTGAGTTCGGCGGCGGGGATGTCCGCCGCCGATATGGCAGTCAGGGTTTCGCGGTGATCCGGTCGAGATTGGCCGAACCGGCCAGAGCCGCGTCACCGGCGAAATGGCCGATTCGCAGCCGGTAGGCACCCGCATCGACGATCCAGCCCGGGGCAGCATTATCGAAGCGGGCGATCACGCGCGGATCGACGGTCAGCGCGACGTGGCGGGTCTCGCCGGGCTGGAGCCGGACTTTCTCGAAACCGGCAAGGCGGTAGGCCTTGGTGCCCGCCGCGCTCATTGCCTCGACATAGAGCTGCGGCACGTCGGCACCCGCGCGCTTGCCGCTGTTGGTGACGTCGAACTCGACGGTCAGCTTTGCGCCGTCCAAGACCTTGAGGTTGTCATAGCGGAAGCTGGTGTACGTGAGGCCGTAGCCGAAGGGGAAGAGCGGCTTCTCGTTCTTCGCGGCGTACCAGCGATAGCCGACATCGGCGCCTTCCGGATAGTCCACGGTGAAGGGCGCGACGCCGCCGCTCATGCCGTAGACGGTCTTGTCACCCGCATTGCGGCGGGCGTCGGCAGCGTGAAGTTCGGCCAGGCCCAGCGGTTCGGGGCGCGGCGCCTGCTTGATGGCGGCCGGGAAGGTGATCGGCAGGCGGCCCGAGGGCGCGACATCGCCGAACAGGATATTGGCGATCGCCTCGCCGCCGCGCTGGCCGGGATACCAGGCTTGCAGGATCGCGGGCACGCGGTTCACCCAGGGCATCAGCACCGGCCCGCCCGCTTCGACCACTACCAGCGTCTTCTTGTTGGCGCCTGCGACGGTATCGATCAGCGCGTCCTGATTGTCGGGCAGGGCCATGCTCTCGGGGTCTTGCGCTTCGGTGCGCCAGGCCCAGGCGAAGACCACCACCATGTCCGCGCCCTTGGCAGCAGCTGCGGCTGCCTTGGGATCGCTGCCGTCCACGTAAGTCACGCTGGCCCCCGGCGCGAGGGCCTGGATCGCCTTCAGCGGCGAGGAGGCGTGCCAGGTGATCCGCGCGAAGGAAGCGGCGGCGCCCTTGGTCAGCGGGATCTCGACCGGCGCGCCGCCGACCGAGCGGACCTGCGACGACCCGCCGCCCGAAAGTACGCCTACGTCCGCATGGGCGCCGATCAGCACGATCTTCTTCGCGGTCCTGGCGAGTGGCAGCAGGTCGCCTTGGTTCTTGAGCAGGACGATGCCTTCCTCCGCCGCGCGCTGGGCGACGAGGGCATGCTTGGCATAATCGATGGGCTGGACGCTGTCGGGGACGGGATTGTCCATCAGCCCGCTGTCGATCACGCCGAAGAGGATGCGGCGGACCATGTCGTTGAGGCGGCTCATGGGGATGCGCCCGGCCTTCACCGCTTCCGCGAACCTAGTGTCGAAGAACATCTGGTCGTCCAGTTCCTGACCGGAATCCTGGTCGAGACCGTTGATGGCGGCCTTCTCTGTCGAGTGGACCGCGCCCCAGTCGGACATGACCCAGCCCTTGTAGGCCCAGTCCTGCTTGAGGACCTTGTTCAGCAGCCAGTCGTTCTCGCAGGCATAGTCGCCGTTGACCTTGTTATACGCGCACATGACGGAAGCCGGACGGCCCGCCTCGATGCCGATCTGGAAGGCCAGCAGGTCGCTTTCGCGCAGCTCCGCCGTGCCGATGCGAGCGTCGAGCACGGTGCGGCCAGTCTCCTGCGAATTGAGTGCGAAGTGCTTGATGGTGGAGACGATGTGGTTGCTCTGCACGCCCTTGATATGCTCGCCCACCATGACGCCCGCGAGCAACGGATCTTCGCCGAGGTACTCGAAATTGCGCCCGTTCCACGGATCGCGGGTGAGGTTGACGCCGCCTGCGAGCAGGACGTTGAAGGTCTTGGCGCGCGCTTCCGCGCCGATCATCGCGCCACCCTCATAGGCAAGCTGCGGATTGAAGGTGGCGGCGGTCGCGATGCTGGCGGGGAGCGCGGTGGCGACGTCGCCCTTGCGCTGCTCGATCTGGTTGGCGACGCCGAGGCTGGCATCGCTCTCGCGCAGGGTCGGGATGCCGAGGCGCGGAATGCCGGGAATGTGGCCTGCCGAGGGAATCATCGCGATCGGCGGCACCGGTTTGGCCAGCGGCGGGAAGTAGCCGTGGATCAGTTGCAGCTTCTCTTCCAGCGACATCGCTTTCACGAGAGCATCGGCGCGCGCCTCGGCCGATTGGCCGGTGCTGGCGGCCAAAGTGGCGGCTGGGGTCTGCTGCGCCAGGGCCGGGGCGGTCATGCTGGTACCGAGGGTCAGGGCGGCAAGCAGGGCGGCAGTCTTCATCGTCATCGGGAAACCTTGGCTGGAGCGGCGCCCATGCGGGCGTGATAGTGATCGAGCAGGGCGCGGTGGTCGGGCAGGGCGCCGCGCGCACCGGCATGGGCCGTGCGGACGCGGGCGAAGACCTCGCGGGCTTCCTGCGCGCCGGGATAGCGTTGGATTCCGGCTGCAAGCTGGGTCTCGAAGCCCATGCCGTAGAGGATGTAATGGTAGCTGGGCGGCAGGAACGTCTCCAGATCGACCACGAAGTCGAACCGCGAGGGTGGGCGGTGGCGCCACTGGGCCAGCATGTCCTGCAAAGCTTCCGGGATCGAGGCCGGATCGGCATTGTCGCGCCAATAGGCGGTGTCGGTGCGCCGGGTGATGCAGTAGTGGAGCTTCAGGAAATGGATGATGCGTTCGAAGCGCGCGGCCATCAGCCGGTTGAAGCTGCGCGCGGCGGCCTCGCGGGCGCTCCGCTCGCCGGGGACGAGGAACTCGCCGATCATCTTCAGCGCGGCCTCGATCAGCATGATGCCGGTCGATTCCAGCGGCTCGAAGAACCCGGCGGAGAGGCCCACGGCGACGCAGTTGCCGATCCACTGGGTCTCGCGGTAGCCGGTCTCGAAACGAAGCTGGCGCGGGGTCAGGCTCTCACCCTCGCTGCCCAGATAGCGGCGCAAGGTGGTTTCCGCCTCGTCGTCCGAGCAATGACGGCTGGAATAGACATAGCCGACGCCCCGGCGCTCGCTGAGGCCGATATCCCAGGTCCAGCCCGCTTCATGCGCGGTCGCCAGCGTATAGGGACGTACCGGCGCGCCGGGCTGGGCGTAGGGCACCTGCATGGCCAGCGCGCGGTCATTGAACAGGCTGTCCGAGCAGGAGGTGAAGTCTGCGCCCAGTGTCTGGCCGATCAGGAGCGCGCGGAAGCCCGAGCAGTCGAGGAAGAAGTCGCCCTCCACCCAGCGGCCATCGGCCAGCGCGAGCGCGGCGATATCGCCGTCGGCTGTACGCTCCACTGTGGCGACGGTGCCTTCGATGCGCGTTACCCCGGCGGCGACGGAGATGTCGCGCAGGTAATCGGCAAAGCGGGCCGCGTCGAAGTGGTAGGCATAGTTCATCGGCCCGGAAAAGTCGGGGTCTTCCGCCCGCTTGGGCGCGCGACCGGCGCGAATGACCTGTTCCTGCACGGTGACGGCATCGGCCCAGGGCAGGCGCGTCTGGCTGCCATCGGCGATCCAGTGCGGCAGGAGCGCTTCGTCCTCGCCGCCGACGGGCAGGTTGAAGGGATGGAAATAGCTGTCGCTGCCGGTCGCCCAGCCCTCGAACAGTACGCCCTGCTTGAACGTGGCGTCGGCGCGCGCCAGGAATTCCGCCTCGCTGATCCCGAGACCCGCCAGCGTCGTGCGGATCGTCGGGAAGGTGCCTTCCCCCACGCCGATGATGCCGATCTCGCTGGATTCGACCAGCGTGACATCGCGCATATTCAGTGTGCGGGAAAGGTAGGCGGCGGCCAGCCATCCGGCCGTGCCGCCGCCCAGTATGACGACGCGACCGGAGGAGGGGTAGTCGGTCGTCATTTTTCGTCCCTTCAGCTCGTTATCAGAAGCTCGCGCGGGCGCGGACACCCCAGGTGCGTGGCGGCTGGAGGTTCGAGAGGAACACCGGATCGTAGCGCGGCGCGCCGAAGGCACCGGCACCGGTACGGATATGTCCGTTCTCGATGTTCTGGACGAAGGCCTCGACCGAATACTTTCCGTCGGCCGGCTCGAAGCGGATCGAAGCGTCGGAGCGGAAGTAGGCTTTCTGCTTGTCCCACGAGGTGCCGTTGGTGCCGCGGTCGGGCATGTTGTCGCCCGGATCGTTGGCGTTCACGAAGGGGTTGGCGTCGCCGTTGAAGTAGCTCAGCCAGCTCTTGGTTTCGTAGTGGGTGGTGAAGCGCGGGGTGATCCGCGCGCCGCTTGCCAGTTCGAAGTCGTGCTCGTAGCTCAGCGTCGCCGAGAAGCGCGGCGCATGGGCCAGTTCGTTGCCCCTGAGCTGCACGATCGAGGAGGCCTTGCCGCCGTCGTAAAGACGGCCGTCGACGCTTTCCAGATCGTCCAGCTTGGTCTTCTGCAGCGTGGCCGAGAAGTTCAGGCGGTCTGCGGGGGTGAAGGCGGCATTCATTTCCGCTTCAAGGCCGTAAGCCTTTGCGCCCTTGGCGTTCTGGGTCACGATCTGGCTGCGCACGACATTGCCGTCATCGTCGCGGAAGGTGACGGCCTGGTTCACCTGATAGCCCTTGAAGTCGGAATAGTAGGCGGCGAGGTTAAGCGTCAATGCGCGGTCGAGCAGGCGGGTCTTGAGCCCGACTTCGTAGTTGGTCAGGGTTTCCGGATCGGTCAGCCCGGCATTGTCCTGGATGTTGCCCGACTTGAAGCCGGTGGAGATGCTGGCGTAGCCCAGCGTGTCTTCGGCCAGGTCGGCATCGACGCGGGCGAGGTAGGTCAGCTTGTCCCACTTGCCTTTGACGTCGTTGTTCGAGATCGAGAAGCCGGGCAGCAGGGCGACCAGTTCTGCAGCGGAAGCACCCGGATAGGCGCCGAAGATGCCGCCGGTGCAGGCGCCGCCGGGGGCCTTGTCGGCAGCGGTGCAGCCGTCGCCCGAGAAGGTCACGTTGCGGCCGCCGATGTCCTGCTTCTTGTCCGAAGTGTAGCGCAGGCCGCCGGTGAAGCGCAGCCAGTCCGATGCATGCCACACGGCCTGTCCGAACACGGCGCGGCTGTCGATCTGGCGGTTGGCCTGGATGAAGCTGCCCGCCCAGCTGAAGGTGCCGTCGCGGTAGCCGTTGCGCTGGTCGATATCGAAGCGGATCTTGTTCTTCTCGTGGCTGTAATAGGCACCGAGGATCCAGTCGATGTCGTTCTCGCCGGTGGACTTGAGCTGGAGTTCGTGGCTCTGGAAGTCATAGCGCGAGGAGAGCGTGGCGTTCTCGTTGAAGGCGCCGAGCGGCAGGTCGTTGCCGTCCGCGTCCACCTGGCCGGTCGGGGGCAGGGCGCCCGCGTCGGCATCGGTGCGGGTGCTGCCGCCGATGCGCGACCAGCCCGCGATGTAGCTGAGCTGCACGCCGTCGGTGATGTCATAGTTCATCGTGCTGCGCACGGCGACCGAGTAGCGGTCGGTCTCGGGTGCGGTATCGCTGAGCGTGGACCAGCGCTTGGTGCCCGCGCGCGGGGTCTGGAGCAGGCCGATCACCGGCGCGCCGTTGTCGAGGAAGCCTTCGCCCGAGAGGTTCCAGCTGAACTTGTCGCTCGGCTGCCAGAGCATCGAGACGCGGCCCGATTGCTGGTCGGCGGCGTAATACTTCTTGCCCGAGGTGACAAAGGCCGACTTGTTGATGCCGACAATGTCGGGCGCGGCCTGGTAGTCGGCATAGCCGTCATGACGGTCGCTGACGAAGGCGACGCGGAAGGCCAGGGTATCGGTGACGGGGATGTTGATCGCGCCGCGTACGCCGAAGCGCTTGTAGGCGCCGCCGACCACTTCGACATTGCCCGAGAACTCGCCGAGCTTGGGCTTGGCCGAGATCAGGCTTAGCGCGCCGACCGTGGCATTGCGGCCGAACAGCGTGCCCTGCGGGCCGCGCAGCACTTCCACACGCTCCATGTCGTACATCAGCACCGAGGCGCCCTGCGAGCGCGGTGAATAGACGCCGTCGATGTAGATGGCGACTTCGGGGTCGGCCACTTCGGTATAGGCGCTGTCGTTGCCGATGCCGCGCAGGGTCAGCAGCACGGCGGACTGGTCGCCCTGCTGGTTGAACTGCAGCGAGGGAACGAAGCGAGCCAGGTCGGTGACGTCCTTGACGCCGTTCTTGGTCAGGGTTTCCTGGCTGAAGGCCGAGATCGCGATCGGCGTTGATTGCAGCGTGGTTTCACGGCGCGTGGCGGTGACGATGATGTCGCCGTCCGAGATAGCGGGTGCAGCCTGCTGGGCGGGCGCTGCCGCGTCCTGCGCATGGGCGACGGTGGAAATGGAAAAAAGGCAAGCCGCGAGCGCTGTGCCCGCGACGAGATCGTGCCTCGTCATGTCATCCTCCCAGATGGGTTTTGTACCTTGTGAGGGGCTGATGGCCGGGATTTGACATCGATGTCAAGCGTGTTTCGAGCCATTTTGGCAACGATTTGACATCGATGTCAGATTATGATGTCAAAATGTGGATTTCGTGACACAGCGTTCTCGCTATCGCATTCCGTTCGGGGCTGTCAGCGCGCCATTTGTCACCGATTTGCCATCCTTTGCCGAGTGCCATAGATGTCCGCCATGACGCTTTCCCCACCGATCGACGCACCTTCCGCTTCGCCGGAAACCGCGGCCAGGCGTCTGTTCTGGCTGTCCATCGGCGTCTTCTTTATCGGTGGTTTTCTAAGCGCTTCGGTCAGCCTGCTGGTGCCGCAGTTGCGGTCCGTGCTCTCCCTGGACTACAAGGCGGTGCTGTTGGTGCAGCTGGCCTTCCATTCCAGCTATCTGCTCTTCGCGCTTCCCGCCGCGCTGGCCGTAGTGCGAATCGGTTATATGCGCGCGATCGCCTTCGGGCTGAGCGTGATGACCGCCGGCTGCCTCGCCCTGGTGCTGGCGCAGGGGATGCGGCAGTTCTTCCTGGTCCTGGCCGCCCTTCTGTTGCTCTCGGCCGGGCAGACGGTGTTGCAGATCGCCGCCAATACTGTCGTCACCGTCATTGGTCCCTCGCGCCGTTCGGCTTTCCGGCTCAACCTGCTTCAGGGCTTCAATTCGCTGGGGACCGTACTGGGACCGCTGCTGAGCGCGCCGTTCCTGCTGGCGAACATCGCACCGGGATCCCGCAGCGAGATGACCGCATCGATTCCCTTCGTCGCCATCGGCGCGGTGCTGGCGATGCTGTCCACGCTCTATGTCGGCCATCGCGCTTTGCTGGCCGGCGCGTCGGAAGGGGCGGGAAACACGCTGCCGCAGGGCTGGTCGCGGCAGATTTTCGCGGTGCTGGGTGACCGACGATTGCTCTGGGGCACGGTGGCGATCTTCGTCTATGTCGGCGCGGAAGTGACGATCGGCACTTTGATGACCAATGTACTGATGCTGCCCGAGCGGCTGGCTCTGGAGCCGGTGAGCGCGGGGCGGCTGGTCAGCCTTTACTGGGGCGGTGCCATGGTCGGGCGCTTCGGCGGCGCTTGGCTGATGACGCGGATGCCGGAGGCGCGGCTGCTGCTTTATGCCGCCTTGGGCGGGGTGGCGCTGACCGTAGGGGCGGTGGTCCTGCCCGGCGTGGGAGGCGCGGTGGCGCTGATCGCGGTGGGCCTGTGCAATGCGATCATGTACCCGACGATCTATGCGTTGGCGATGCCCGAGGACAGCAGCCGTGCGCCACTGGCTTCCATGTGGCTCTGCATGGCGGTGGTCGGCGGCGCGGTGGTGCCGATCCTGACCGGCACGGCAGCCGATGCCTTCGGCCTGCTGTCAGCGCTGCTGCTGCCTGCACTCTGCTACGCCGTTATCGCGGCATTCGCGGCGATGTGCGTAAAGGAACGGGAAGCATGAGCGTCGTTACTATCAAGGATGTCGCGGCGCGTGCGGGGGTTTCGCCCAAGACGGTGTCGCGCGTTATTAACGGCGAGGCGCATGTCCGGCCCGAGCTGCGCGATTTCGTGCAGAAGGTCGTCGCCGAACTCGACTACCGGCCCAATGCCTTCGCCCGCAGCCTGTCCAGTTCGCGCTCCTACCTGTTGGGGCTGTTCATCGATGACCCCGTCTCGGGATATGCCGCCGACGTCCAGCACGGCGCGCTCATGGGATGCCGGGCGCGCAGCTATCACCTCGTGGTCGAGCCGGTGGACCTGACCGCGCCGGACTGGGCCGGGGAAGTGCGGGCCAGCATCGCCGCGCTGCGGCTTGACGGCGCCGTCGTTGCGCCGCCGATCTGCGACGACACCAGGCTCATGGCCATCTTCGCCGAGGCAGGCCTGCCCACGGTGCTGGTTGCGCCGAGCATCGCGCCGCCCACCTCGGGCACCGTGCGGATGGACGACCGACGCGCGGCGCAGGAGATGACCGACTATCTCATCGCCCTCGGCCATCGCCGGATCGGTTTCGTGCAGGGACCGCTCAGCCACAGCGCCTCGGCGCGGCGCGAGGAAGGCTTCCGCGCGGCCATGGCGGCGGCGGGTCTTGCCGTCGACGAGGCCTGCGTGATGCGCGGAGACTTTACCTCGCGCTCGGGCATGGAACTGGGCGAGCATCTGCTGGCCCTGCCGGAGCGGCCGACGGCGGTCTTCGCCGCGAACGACGACATGGCGCTGGGCGTGCTGATCACCGCGATGAAGCTGGGCATCGCCGTGCCCGAGCAATTGTCGATCTGCGGTTTCGACGACGCGCCTTCTTCCCGCGCGGCCTGGCCGCAACTGACCACCGTGCGCCAACCCAAGGCGGAAATGGCCATGGCGGCGGTCGATATTCTGGTCGATCCCGAATTTCGCCGGAAAGCCGGAGGCGAGGGTTCGCACCTGATGCTGCCGCATGAAATGGTCGTGCGGGGCAGTACCGGTCCGGTCTGAGACTGGACGGGCCACGCGCGGCTTTCTATCCCCTGATGGCCAGAACGGGGGAAACGATGCGCAATATCAAACGGATGGCGTTGGGCAGCTTGGCGACGGCCGTAATGGCATCATCCGTTCCCGCGCTTGCCGAGGACGTGCCGGGTGAGGGCTTCGATGTGACCCATTACGCCCTCGCGCTCAGTCCGGACACGACGAATGCTGCGCTCTCCGGCCGCGAGACGATTGCCTTTCGCGTGACTGGGGCAGTCCTCGACCGGCTGGTCTTCACCGGCAATACACTTACCATCGATAGCGCGAGGCTGGACGGCAAGGCGCTGGTTCCGGTGCAGCGCGGGAAAGTGCTCGTCTTCGAACTGCACAAGCCCCTGCCGCACGGTCGCCGAGGCAGGTTGGAACTGGCCTACCATGGCCGCCCCGCGCGCGGTTTCGCGACATCGGCCGAGGCGCTCTACACCAGCTATTTCGCCTGCGACTGGATGGTCTGCGCGCAGGATCGCTTCGGGGACAAGGCGGCGTTCTCGCTGGACGTCCGAGTGCCGAAGGGCATGGAGACCCTGTCGGTCGGTCGCCGGATCGCGAAACGCGCGGGACCCGACGGCAGCGAAATCCATCGCTGGCAGGCGGCGCGGCCCTATCCGGCCTATCTTTATGGTTTCGCGGTCGGCCGCTTCGCTGAGGAGCGCTCCGGCAAGCTGCTGTTTCTGAGCGACGTAGCCGATCCCGCCGACCTGAAACGGCGCTTCGGCGAGAGCGGCGATATGGTCCGGTTCTTTTCCGAGAAAGCTGGGCTGCCGCTTCCCGCAGGCACGTACACCCAGCTTCTCGTGCGCGGGGACGAAGCGCAGGAGGCCGCGACTTATGCCGTCCTTGGCGTCGACGCCGTGCCTGAGGAGCCGCGCGATCCGGCGGAAGACTGGGCGATCGCCCACGAACTGGCGCATCAGTGGTGGGGCAATCTCGTCACCTGCACCGCGCTTCGGGAGTTCTGGCTCAACGAGGGCGTGACCACGTTCATGACCGCGGCCTGGAAAGAGCATCGCCATGGTCGCGCGGCTTATGAGGCCGAACTCGATCTGGCGCGCCAGCGGCTGGAGCGGGCGCGTGAGAAGGGGTTCGACAAGCCGCTTGCCTGGGGCGGGACTTATCCGTCGCTGGGGGCGCGGCGTGCGGTCCAGTACAGCAAGGGCGCGCTGTTCATGGACCGGCTGCGCGATGAACTGGGCGAGGCGGCGTTCTGGGCGGGCCTGCGCCGTTATACGCGTCGCCATGCCGGGGGCACCGTGACCAGCCTCGATCTCCAGCGCGCCATGGAGGCGGCGAGCGGCCGCGACTTGCACATGCTTTTCGCGGAATGGGTGTTCGGCAGTGACGATGCGGCGGAAAAGGGGGTGACGGCGCTGCGGCTCGGGCGATAAGGCGCTCCCTTGGACAGCCGGCGATCTCCGGCAGACAGGCGGAAGGTGTTTGGATGAAGAAGTGGCGAGCCCGGTCCCTTGCGGTGTATTTGGCGATGGCCACGGCATTGGCCACTGGGGCTTTGTGGTCGGGCAGCGCGACGGCAGCACCCGGCAACGGCGGCGTGACGGTGGAGGCCTTGCGCAACGATCCGGCCATGCCTTCGGTCGCCCCGGCGGGCTATGACGTGACCATCGTCGTCTTCTCGGATTACCAGTGCCCCTACTGCCGCAAGTTGCACAGCGTGCTCAAGCAGGTCCTGCGCGAGGATCGCAAGATCCGGGTCGTCTACCGCGACTGGCCGATCTTCGGCCCGGCGTCGGTGGAAGCGGCGCGGACGGCGCTGGCGGTCAAGTATCAGGGGAAGCACGCGGCGTTCAACGATGCGCTGATGGAAACGCCGGGCCGTATCGATTCCCAGGCTATCCAGCAGGCCGTACAGCGCGCGGGCGTGGATGCGAAGCGTCTGAAAGCCGATCTGGCCGCACACCGGGCGGAGATCGATGCGGCGCTGGGCCGGACGGCGAAGTTCGCCGATGTAATGGATCTGTCGGGAACCCCGGCGCTGGTGGTCGGGTCCTACCTCCTGGCAGGTGCTCCGGAAGTCGATGCTCTGCGCAAGGCCGTGGCGATGGCGCGGAAGCCGCCGACAGGGGCCGTTTAAGACCCCGAAAAACGTCTGTGCCGCTCCCCTCCGAAGAGGGAAGCGGCACCGAGCGATCAGCCGTTGAGGCGATCCTTCACGGCCTTGGCAGGCGTGAAGGCCAGCTTCTTCGAAGCGGCGATCTGGATGGTCTGGCCGTTGGCAGGGTTGCGGCCTTCGCGGGCCGGCGAGTCCTTCACCTTGAACTTGCCGAAGCCGTTGAGCGAAACTTCTTCACCCTTGGCAGCCGCTTCGGTGATGGCGGCGAAAACGCCGTCAACATACTTGCGGGCGTCGGCCTTGGTCAGGCCATGTTCGGTGGCAAGTGCTTCGGCCAGATCGGCATTATTCATACGAGGTCTCCAATTGACGGACCCCCTCATATCGAGATCGAGGGGCGTGACGAAGCGATTTTTTCCTAATTGGCCGCCAAAAAGCGCCATTTCTGTGGAATACGCGGCCTCGAACCCTCCTGTCGGGCCTATCGAACGCTCCGGCGGGTTATTTCCCGGGGGGACGAGCGTCGGCCGCCATCTGCATGAAAGTGCATCGGCGGCAGGCCGCAAGGCGTATCGATACCGCCGTTTCTACCGGCGCGGGCAGGCTTGATCCGCAACCGACATCTGCCACTGATAGGCATCGACCGTCTCTCCGCGGGGCTTGTAGGTCAGTCTCCGTTTCTCGCCGCCGCGATCGATGTCGAGCGTCAGCGCGGCGTCCTGTTCGCCTTGCAGGGCGTCTTGCGGGAAGCGGTTGAGAATGCGGTCGCCGTCGCGCAGTCCGGCCGCTTCGGCGGCGGAGCCGGGCTTCAGCCCCTTCACCACGCGGTCCGGGCTGACGAGGATCAGCGGATCGAATCCGAGATCGAAGCGCTTCAGCGGCTTCGTCACGCGCTTGAAGCAGGGACCGAAGGCGTCGGAAGGCGGCAGGACAGTGCCTCCGGCGAGCATCGCGTCGAAATCGGCAAGCCCCTTGGCGCCGAGTTCCGCACCGAGCAGTTTCTTCCAGAGCGCCAGATCCATCGGATGGCCGGCACGGCGCTCTGCCAGCATGTGGCGGACGAGATCGTCGAGCGAGCGCTTGCCCTGCGACGCCGTGCGGATCTCTGCGTCCACCGAGGCGAAATAGAGCGATCCCCGGTCATAAGGCAGCACGCGGATGCGGGTGTCTTTCCAGAATCCCTCGGCAATCCTGTCGTTCGGCGTGGCGATCAGGGCATTGGTATAATAGCGTCCGGCCGTCGAATTGAGGTCGTCGAGAAAGGCCTGCTGCGAGATCAGCCCGGCGCGCCATGGCAGCAGGCGCTGGTAGTGGACGGCCAGTCCTTCACCGAACCAGGAAAGGCCGAGGCCGCCCGGTGCGTCCATCGAATCGCTCAGCGAGTTGATCCAGGCGTGGACCATCTCGTGGGCAAGAAGGCTTTCGAGGTCGGCGATCGGGGTCTTGTCGGTGAAAGTGAACGCGAAGCTGTCGGTCAGGCCGATGCCGCTGCCGGGATTGACTGGATTGGTCCGCGCGAAGACGCCGAAGCTGGCCGGGCGCTGGGCGAAGAAAGTGCCGTAGAAGTTCTGGAGGCGCGCAGCCCAGTCCATCAGTTCCGGCCCATCGAAGCCGAAGCGGCCCTGCCAGGTGCCGAAGAAGGTGCCCTTGGCGTAAGTGCCGACCTGACCGGCCATATAGTAGCTGCCGCTGATCTGGTCGGCCCGCAGGGGACGGCTGCTGCGGCTGTTCCCGGAGCCGATGCTGGAAACGCCGCGCGCATCCTTGCCGGCGCGGGAGAGATCCCAATGAACGGAAAGGTCGCGCGGCAATTGGTCGGCGGGAAGTACGAGGAAGGCATTGCCCGCGCCGGACAGTCCGCCGTCGCTGGCGCGCAGTTCGTACTGCGGCTTGGCCAGTCCCGGCTGCGCGGGGTCGATCGACACGCGGTAGGCCACGGTCACCGGGCCTTCGACCGGGCGGAGCGGCTTCCATGTCCGCTCCAGATTGTCGCCATCCCTTGCCGCCTCGTGGGATTCCACGGGCAGAATTCCCTTCGCGTCGGAGAAAGTCAGCGCGTTCATGCTCCTGGCCGACGTCTCGACGGTGTTCGCGGTTATCGCGATCGCGGCCAGGGCCTCGCCTTTCGCAGGTGCCTCGAAGCGGACGGCGACGTCGAGCCGGGTAAGGGCTCCCTGGGCATCGGCTACCGGGGCAAGCGATATCGCGATATCGGGCGCGTCGGCGGCGCGCGCGGCAGTGAACGAAGCGGAAACCAGGAGCGCGGCGAGCAGGGCGGTGCGATGCGGTGTCATAGCGTGAGGCTAACAGACGGCGCCGAACGGAAATGTGCAAAGACCGTGGCGCCGCTCAGCCGGCTTGCATGAAATATGCGCACCGATGTGGATCAGGACGGCAGCGAAGGCAGCGGCAGCCGATGGGTGCACTTCAGCTCGGACAGGGTCGCGGTGGAGCGCACGTCCTCCACGCCCGGCAGGCGCAGCAGCGTGCGGAAGGTGAAGTTCTGATACCAGGCGATGTTGGGGGCGAGAACCTTGAGCATCACATCCATTTCGCCGAACAGCGTATAGGCCTCCAGGATTTCCGGCGTCGCTTCCACCGCGCGGACGAAGCGGTCCCGGTCGTCGTCGGAGAGGCGGGACATCTTGAGCTGCGCGAAGATGAACATGCTCTCGCCGAACTTCTCCCGGTCGAGGACGGCCACGGTGTGGCGCACATATCCTTCTTCCTTCAGCCGTTGCATGCGCCGCCAGCAGGGCGACTGCGACAGGCCGACCCGGTCGGCGATCTCGCTGGAGGATTCCGAGGCATCGATCTGGAGGCGATCGAGGATTTTCATGTCGAGCCGGTCCAGTTCGGCGGGCAAGATTATGCTCCCTGCTATGGTTTGTTGGTTTGAACATGCCATCAAAAGCCGATCCAGCGCAATAAAGGCGGAAGATATTTCCCCGCGCGGCGTTATCACGGATGCTCCATGTCATAACCGGGGCGGGTCAGCATATGAAACGGAGCGAACTGGCGGTTTTCGATGCGGAGGACGTGCGGGCGCTGCTCGACTACCCTTCCTGCATCGCGGTCGTGCGCGAGGCGATGAAGGCGCTGTCGCGGGGCGAGACGCGGCAGTTGCTGCGCACGATGATCCACATGGGCGAAGGGCGGACTTTCGCCCAGATGCCCGGCGCCCTGTCCGACGAGGGCATGTTCGGCGCCAAGCTCATCAGCGTTTTTGCCGAGCCCGACAATCCCGGCGTCCGCCGCCATCGCGGTATCGTGACCTTGTTCGAGTCTGTCGAGGGACGCCCGGTCTGCGTGGCCGATGCCGAGGAGATCACGCATATCCGGACCGCTGCGGCCACCGCTGTCGCGACCGATGCGCTGGCCCGCGAGGATGCGAAAGTCCTGCTGCTCATGGGCACCGGAGGGCAGGTCCATTCCCACCTCGAGGCGCTGCCGCTGGTGCGCGGCTTCGAGCGTATCCTGATCTGGGGCCGCGATCCCACCAAGGCGCGCGAGGTGGTCGAGATCTGGCAGGACCGTCTGCCGGTCGAAGTCGCGCCCGATCCCCGGGCGGCGGCGGGGGAGGCCGATGTGATCTGCACGCTCACCGGCGCGCGCCAGCCGATCCTGCTTGGGGCATGGTCGCGACCGGGCACGCACGTCAATATCGTCGGCTCCAGCGGTCCGGGGCCGGTCGAGGTGGACAACGCGCTGGTCCTGGCCTCCCGCTTCATTGCCGACAGCAAGGCTTCCGCTCTCGACGCAGCGGCGGAGTTCCTTGTTGCCAGGGCGGCGGGCGTCGTGAGCGATGAGCACATCGTCGCCGAGATCGGCGAAGTCCTGCTGGGCCGCATCCCCGGCCGCCGCAGCGCCGAGGAGATTACCGCCTACAAGTCGCTCGGCCATGCCGTGCAGGACCTCGCCTCGGCCGCCCATATCTACCAGACGCACAAGAGCCGGAACGCATGACGATGAAAAGAACCGCAGCCCTGCGCTGGCTCGCCTGCTCGGTGCTTGCCCTTTCCGCCGCCACGCTCCATGCCGAAAGCCAGCGTTTCGCAGTGATCGACAACGGCGAGAACGTCGGCCACGTCCATGCCGAGGTCGAGGGCAATGCCGTCTCGATCGACCATGACGTCAAGAGCAATGGCCGGGGCCCGACCATGCGCGAGACGATCGTGCTCGATGCGCAGGGCCTGCCGACGAGCTGGACGCTTCAGGGCACTTCGACGTTCGGCAACAAGGTGGACGAGCGGTTCACGGCCAAAGGCAGGCGTCTTGCCTGGGTCGACACTACCGGCAAGGGCGCGATGCAGGCCAAGGCGCCGACGCTCTATGTCGCGCAGGAAGGAAGCCCGTTCTCGCTCGGCATCTATGCCCGCGCGCTGCTGGCCGACAGCGACCACGTCTTGCCCGCCGCGCCCGGCGGCGCGCTCTCGCTGGAAGAGGAAGCGCCCGTTTCGCTGGGTGGCACTGCTTTTCGCGCCTTCCTGATCAAGGGGATCGGCCTGACGCCGAGCGCGATCCTGCTCGACGACAAGGGCGCGCTGGTCGCGGCCTATTCGCCGACCAGCGCCACCGTGCGCGAGGATCTGGCATCCCACGCCGGCGAACTGGCGAAGATCGCCGCGAGCCGTTCGGCAGAGCGTTTCGCCGCGATCCAGAAGAAGGTCGCACATACTTACGATGCGCCGATCCGTATCCGCAACGTGCGGGTGTTCGATCCGGCGAGCGGTAAGCTGGGCGATCCGGTGTCGGTGGTGGTGTTCGGCGACAGGATCGCCTCGATCGAACCGCTCGACAGCCCTGCCTCGCCCGGCGAAGCCACGGTCGAAGGCGCGGGGCGGGTGGTCATTCCCGGATTGCACGACATGCATGCCCATGTCTCGCTCCAGTCCGCGCTGCTTTACATCGCTTCGGGCGTGACCAGCGTGCGCGACATGGGCAACGAGAACGCCTTCCTGATCGACCTGACCCGCCGCATCGATGCGGGCGAAGTGGCGGGGCCGCGCATCGTGCGCAACGGCTTCCTCGAAGGGCGCAGCCCCTACAGTTCGCGCAACGGTTTCATTGCCGGAAGCGAGGCGGAAGCGCTCGACGCGGTGCGCTGGTACGGTGCGCGCGGCTACTGGCAGGTGAAGATCTACAACAGCTTCAATCCCGAATGGGTGCCGAGCGTCGTCAGGGAGGCCAAGCGGCTCGGCATGGGGGTGACGGGGCACATCCCGGCCTTCACCAATGCCGATGCGATGATCGCGGCGGGCTATGACGAAGTGACGCACATCAACCAGCTGATGCTGGGCTGGGTGCTCGATCCCAAGGAAGACACCCGCACGCCGCTGCGTCTCACCGCCATGCGGCGGACGGCGGGGCTGGACATCACTTCTCCGCGCGTCGCCGCCACGCTCGACACGATGCAGGCGAAGCACATCGCGCTCGACCCCACGGCCGTGACGCTGGAACTGCTGATGATGAGCCGGGACGGCAAGGTCAGCCCCGCCGTTGCCGGCTATTTCGACCATCTGCCGGTCGGCGCGCAGCGCAATCGCCGCCAGGGCATCGCCCCGATCAAGACGCCCGAGGATGCCGCCGGTTACGACGGCGCCTTCGTGACGATCAAGGCGCTGCTGCGCGACATGCACCGGCGCGGCATAACGCTGCTGCCGGGGACCGACGATGCCACGGGCCTTTCGGTCCACCGCGAGTTGCAGATCTATGCCGAGGCAGGGCTACCCGTCGCCGACGTGCTGAAGATCGGCACGCTCGGGCCGGAGCAGTACATGCACCGCGATCAGTCCTACGGCTCGGTCGAGAAGGGCAAGTATGCGGACTTCGTGCTGCTGGATGGAAACCCGCTGGAAGACCTTTCGGCGATCCACCGCATGGCCATGGTCGTAAAGGGCGGGACGGTCTACTTCCCGTCGGAAATCTGGAGCGAGGTGGGCGTGAAGCCTTTCGCCGAAGCGCCCAAGATCGTCCTGCCGAAAGTCGCGGCGAAGCCTGTCGCGCTGACCGGCGGCTCGGGCGCGGAGGCGCACGAGGACTTTGCGTTCTGAACGGGACGGGAGGCAGGGGCACATCGCCATCTGCCTCCCGTTCCCTTATCCGCGCCGGCGGACGAAGTACCACACCGCGCCCAGGCAGCCCCAGCCCAGCAGCAGGACATAGGGTCGCCAATCCGCTTCGAGGCCGATGACGATGAGCGCCAGCGCGCAGACCGCTCCGGCGAGGCCGAGCGTCATCATCGTGCCGCGTGCCGGACGGAAGCCCGCGTCCTCGTGAAGCGCGGGGTGGCCTTGCGCCACACGGGCGGCGGAAAGGCAGATGCTGCCGTACTTCGCCAGATTGGGGATGTTCACCGCGAGAAACAGGAAAGTCAGTTCCATCGGCATCAGCAGGCCGACGCAGCCGATGCCGAAGACGGTGAACAGCGCCATGTGCGGGACGTGCGAGCGCGGGTGGACGCGGGCGATCGCCTTGGGCAGCACGCCCGCTTCGGCCATGGCGAAGAGGCTGCGGCTGAACATCGTGAAGATGGAATTCAGGCTGGTGCCGATCGCGGCCACGGCGGCCATGATGATTACCGGCACGGCGAGCGGCCCCATGAAGCGCCTGGCGGTTTCGAGGATCGGAGCTTCGCTGCCCGCCAGCGTGTCGGGCCCGAGCACGGTCAGCGCCACGAAGGCCACGGCGACATAGAGTACGGTGGCCGAGCCGATGGCGACCGCGATGCCGATCGGGATGTTGCGGCGGCTGTTCGCCACTTCGCCGCCCGCTTCCGTCGCCGCCTCGATGCCGAAGAACAGGCCCATCAGCAGCGGCGCAGCCGCAAGGGCGCCGTGGAAGCCCTTGGGCAGGAATGGCTCGAGCCGGGCCGGTTCGGACACGGTGACACCGCCCCAGACCACGAACAGGCCGAACAGCAGGATCAGCGCGCCGACCATCACCGTCTGCGCGCGCGTGGCGACATGCACGCCGACGAGGTTCGCGAGCAATGCCAGCACCAGCACCGCCAGCATCGTCGGCTTGACCGGCAGCGGCACCAGCATCGAGACGTAGCGGACCAGCACCAGCGCCAGCACGACCATGGCGCCCATGTTGGCGATGATGCGCATCCAGGCGATGAAGAACCCCAGCGTGGGATGGAGATAGCGCGAGGGCCAGACGAAGCTGGCGCCGGAAACGGGATCGGCCGAACCAAGATAGGCGTAGCTGACGGCGATAAGATACATCGGCAGCGCCGCGATCACGACCGAGAGCAGCATGCCCGGTCCGGCGAGAGCGGTGGCGGGGGACACGGCCGAGAAGATCGAGACGCCGACCGCCGTGCCGAGGCCCAGCGAGACGACGCCCCACAGACCGATGCCCTTGCGCAGGCCTTGTTCCGCTTCGCTCACTTGCTGGACCCCCGGCAGGCGTCCGCCTTGATGAAATCGATGAGGTCCGACTGAAACCGCGCACGGCTGCCGTCGTCGGAGTAGAACACATGGCCGCCGATGTAACGCGCGTTGCGATAGCGCGCCTTCGGCAGGCTGGACTGCGCGAAGAGATAGTCGGCCGCGCCGATGGTCGTGGTGGTATCGTAGATGCCGGTGCCGACGAAGAGCCGCAGGCAGGCGTTGCCGGCCGCGTGTCGCTCGACCACGGACATGAAGGGCCAGTCGGCGAAGGGCGAGTCCTCGCTGCCGTAGCTCCAGCCGCCGTCGAAGCGGGCGATCACTTTGTAGTTGTCGGCGCTGGGCACTTTCAGCGTGCCGCTCAGATAGTCGGTCATGGCCTTGCCGAAGGCATCGGAGATCGAGGAAGAGGGATCACCCGGCATCATCGTCGTGACGTTCGCGGGGCGGTCGGCGAGGTAGCGGGCGTCGTAGCGGCCCATGACTTTGCCTTTGGCGCGCAGCAGTTCGACGCGGAAGCGTTCCTTGGAAATGCGCAGGTCGTTCGCCAGGTAGAAGGTGGCCGGGATGCCGGTCAGTTCGGCAAGGCGCGCGGCGAGGCGTTCGCGGTCGGCCTGCGGCAGGTCGCGGCCGCGATAGAGCGCGGGGAGGTAGTCCTCGCGGGCGAAGCGTGCGGCCGCTTCGGCCACGCTTTCGGCGGTGCAGGGGGCCGGAACCATGCCGTGGTAGCAGGCGATCGCGGCCAGGGTCGGCAGCGACACCGCGTAAGTCACCACATTGTCGGGTCGCTGCGAAGTCTCGATCATGTTGAGCGCCTGCCCGAGCAGGACGACGCCGCGCACGTTCGCGGCAAGGCCCTGACGGTCTAGGGCATCGAGCATCGCGACCGCGCGGATCGTGCCGTAGCTCTCGCCGAGGATGTAGATCGGCGCGGCCTGCCGGTCATGGCTGGCGAGCCACTGCCGGACGAGGTCCGCCGCGGCATTCGCGTCGCCCTCGACCGTGCTGTAGGGCGCGGCAGCCGGGCCATCTGGGCGCTTCGAGAAACCGGTCCCGGGCGGGTCGATGAAGACCATGTCGGCCAGGTCATAGAGCTTCGATGGGCCGGGGAGGGCGCCGGTGGAAATGGCGCGCGTATCGGCTGGGTCCTGCGGAACATGGGCAAGCACGGGGCCGAGAAAGCCCATGTGGAGGTAGGCGGCCGAGGCGCCGGGGCCGCCGTTGAAGGCGAAGATCACCGGCCGGTCGGGCTGCGCAATTTTACGGGTATAGGAAAGGTAGCCCGCCGTGGCGGGGGAACTGTCCGCGCCGGCCGAGACAGGGACAAGCCCCAGCTCGGCGCGGACAGGATGCGCGGGATCGGGTTTCGAAACCCGCGCATCGATGAGGACCCCTTCGGCCGGCGGCTCGGCCGCTTGCGTCGGAATGGGTCCGGTTGACGCCGCGACAAGCGCGATCCCCGTCAGCACCCGAAGGTACAGCGGAGACTTCTGTTTGCGACCGAAGGGCTGCGGCTTCGTGAAAGTCATGGCGTTTCCGGCATCCTGTGGTTTTCCCGATAGGTAAGGAGACCGTCGGTCAGGGCCTGGAGGCCGTAATCGAGGCGCGACGGCTCCATCGCGAAGCCGAGGCGTATATGTCCGGGGGTGCCGAAATATTCCCCCGGCGCCACCAGTACGCCGCAGCGGTCGGAAAGCCAGCCGGAGAACCGCTCGCTATCCCCGATCCCGACGAGGCGCGGGAAGGCGATGCAGCCGCTTTCGGGCAGCGCGCCTTCGGTCAGCCCTTCGGCGAGCCAGTAGGCATGATAGGATTCGATGATCGGCCGGGTTTTCGCCAGAACCGAGAATGTGTTGTCCCGGAAGCGGACGGGATTCTCGACGATCAGCGCGGACACGGCGTGGGCGAGGTTGGAGATCGCGAAATCCACTTCCTGCGCCAGTTCGCGTACCGGCGTGACCACGCTTTCGTCACCGACGATCCAGCCGCAGCGCAAGCTGCTGAGACCGAAGATCTTGGTCAGGCTGTTGACCGAGACGAGGCGCGGCGAGGTGCCGAGCGAGGCGGCCGGGCGAAGCCCCGTTCCGGCATAGGGCGCGTAGACTTCATCCACGACGACGATCAGATCGTGCCGGTCGGCGATTTCGCCGAGGGCCACGATCGCCGCGTCGTCCACCGCCATGCCGGAAGGATTGTGGAGGTTCGAGACCACGATCATCCGCGTTTCGGGACGGAGCCGGGCCTCGACTTCCAGGGGATCGATCGCGAAGCGCGGGGCGGGGCGTTCGAAGGTGTCCACTGCGATGCCGCTGGCCTCGGCCAGGCCGCCGAAGAGTTCGAAGCTGGGGTTCTCCACCAGCACCCGGTCGCCCGGCGACAGCAGCGCGCGGTAGATCAGCGAAAGCGCGCCGGTGGCGCCGGTGGTGGTAAGGACCTGTTCCTCACGCACGCCGTAGTCGCGGGCCAGGGCGGCTACGAGATAGGGATTGCCTTTCACGAAAGTGCTGGCGTAGCGGGGGGTAATCCCGTCCGCAAAACCTTCGAGAAGCACTTCGCGCAGCAGGTCCGTCGGCTCGGGAACCGAACTTTCGAACAGGCTGACGAGAAGGCTGCGGGAATTGCTGTTCCGGAGGATAGAGCGCCTTACCCATTGGGCATAGGACTTCGCAATGTGGTGGTCTGGGCGGGAAGCCATTGTCTCGTATCTGCCGGATTGTGCCGAGTGCGCCGAGGTGGTGGCGGCGCCGGGAAGGGAATGTTCCCCGACGCCGCCGGAACCCGTCACATCTTCAGCTTGGCGCCGATCCAGAACCGGCGGCCGAGAATGTCGCCATAGGCGATCTGCGGGTAGGAAGGTGCTTTGTCGGTGAAGTTGTCGATACCGGCACGCAAGGTGATCCGGCCCGCCTCGACTTGCGCCGAGATGGAATGGGTCAGGTTGCTGTCGAGCAGGGGGTTTGGGTTAGTTTCGACCGTGGCGTCGTAAGCCGCCCGGGTCTTGTCGAGGTAGTAGGCCTGGTAGCTCACCCGGACGGGGCCTTTGGTCCAGTCGAGGTTGAAGCGGCCTTCCCAGGTCGGCTTGAGGTAGGTGTTGTCGGTGCGAATGAAGTTCTCGCCGGTGACAGACGTGGTCAGCAGCGTGTTGTGGGTGGCGTTCACCCCGAGGTGGAAGGCGCCGACCCGCCCGGCCTCGAAGCTGTAGTCGACGGCATAGACTTCGCCGCGATACTTGATCACGCCCGCGTTGAAGGTGGTCGTCGTCCCTGCGAGGATCGTGCCGCCGGGGCTCACACCGTCAGAGGCGGCAATGCGGCTGAAGGCATTGCAGACCGCCGGGTCGGGATCGGTGTTGTCGTAGCAGGCGGCGGTGAAGTCCTCGGTGGTGAAGGCCGAAAGGCCATCCTTGAGGTCGATCTCGATACGGTCGGCACTGATCGTCAGGCCGGGGATGAATTTGGGCTGGAGGACGATGCCGTAAGTGAAAGTGTCCGAGATCTCGTTGCGCAGATTGGCGTTGCCGCCCGCGGTGATCGTGGCGCGCTCGAAGTTCTCGGCCGGGTCCTGGAAGCGGGCGAGGCGTTCGGCGGGGCTGAGACCGGCATTGGTGCCGTCCGCTTCCACGCCGTAGCTCGCGTTGGCGGTGAACGCGGCCAGGCAGTTGGCGTAGCGGACGGAAGGGTTGGAACCGCTGTTGATGCGGTCCGCGTCACAGGGATCGTAGCCGACCGAGCCGAGCGAGGTCGTCGTCGGGGCGAACAGCATCGCCAGTGTCGGCGCGCGGAAGTTGCGGCTGCGGCTGACGCGCAGGGTCACGCCGTCCGCCGGCTGCCAGCGCAGGCCGAGATCCCAGACCTTTTCCTTGCCTGCAATCGAGTTATCGACGAGGCGGCCCGCCGCACTTGCTTCCAGCATGCGCACGATCGGCACGTTCATCGCGCTGTCGATCAGCGGGATCAGCAGCTCGCCGGAGAACTCGTCGGTATTGTAACCGGCGGACTGGGCGACTTCCAGAGTGCCGCCGCCGAACAGGCCCTGCCGGTTGGCCGCGAGCGGGGTGTAGGACACCTGTTCGTCGCGGTGCTCGTAGGCGAGGCTGAACTTCACGGTGCCGCCGGGCAGATGGACCACGTCGCCGCCGAGCGTGGCGAGGAAGTCTGTCTGTTCGTTGCGATAGTCGAGACCGGCGCGGACGCTCACGTACTTTTGCGCGGCGCCGGAGACATTGCCGTCACCGAACGGATTGATCGGCGCGCAGGCGGCGTCGTTATTGGCAAGGTCGGCATCGGCATTGATGCCGCAGACGATCTGGCCGCCTAAGAGCACGGCGTCGATGGCGTTCGCGTACTTGGCGTTGTCCACTTCCCAGCGGCGCTGCGAACCGTCGACGCGGGCATAGCTGCCCGAGACCGACCAGTAGAAGTTGCGGCTGCCTGCCGAGAATTCGCCGTCGACGCCCAGCAGGGCGCGGTAGGTGTCGGTCTTGTAGCGCTGGAGGTTGTCCGGCGTCAGGTCGTTGAAGTACTTCGACAGGAACAGCGGCGCACCGGCCGCGAAGGCCGGACGGGCCGCCGAGAGAGTCGCCTTGGCCTGGTCGGTCAGATAGGGATTGTTGATCGTGAAGATCACCGGCCCCGCATACGTGCCGTAGTTCAGGATCGTGCGGCTCTGGCCCTGCGGGATTTCGGTGCCCTCGGTATGGGCATAGAGAAGCTCGGTGCGCAGGGTGATCGCATCGGTCAGGTCGTAGTGCGCGATCAGGTTGCCGGTGAAGCGCTGGACGCCGGTGCGCAGGCCCGCGAGATCGCGATAGGAGAAGCCCTGACCGCCGCTGGAGAAGGGAATGCCGACATCGGTGCCGGGGTTGTAAGGCACGACATTGCCGCTGGAATCGAACTGTAGCGGGGTGCCGTTGGACTGGGTGAGGAAACGCGTGAAGGGCGCGGGCGTGTTGAACAGCACGCCGTTGGTGTTGAACTCCCAGAAGTGCGCGTCGAGCAGTTCCTTGACCGAGGGGATGCCGTCGCTCGGCCCGGTATCGGCGGGGTTGCTCACGGTCAGGCGGCCGAGTGCCGAAAGCGGGCGATCCGCGAACATCAGCGACGGCGACCTGGCATAGTTCACGTCGATGGCGACATTGCCGCGTCCGTCGGCGAAGTTCTTGCCCGCCGTGCCGCGCAGGCTGTAGGTGCGGTAATCCCCGCGCGAGGAGATGCCGTTCTGGGCGTCGAGTTCGAGGCCGTCGAAGCTTTCCTTCAGCACGTAGTTGACGACGCCGGCAATCGCGTCGGAGCCATAGACGGCGGCGCCGCCGCCCTGGACGACCTCGACACGCTCCAGCAGGCCGAGCGGGATGATATTGGCATCGACCTGCGCGTCACCGAGGCCCGACGAGCTGGTGACCATGCGGCGGCCGTTGAGCAGCGTGAGCGTGCGCCCGGCACCGAGGCCGAAGAGGTTGGGGAACTGCTGGCCCGAGCCGCTGCCTTCGCCGCTCCCGTCGGCCTGGTTCAGCATCGGACTGTTCGAGGTGAGCTGGTTCAGCGCGTCCGAGGCGCTGATATAGCCGCGATCCGCAATCGTCTGGCTGTCCACCACGGAGAGCGGAGCGGTTTCGTCCGATGCGTCACGGCGGATGCGCGAGCCGGTGACCACGATGTCCGTGGCGACATCTTCGGCTCCGGCCGCAAGATCTTGCGCAAAGGCCGGCGCGGCGAGCAGCGCAGTGGCGGCGGTGGAAACCAGAAGCACCTGTAGACCGGCCCTCCCCATGCGTGACTGGATCATCGAACTACCCCTCATAGCTTTACGCGTTTTCAATCCCTGGAGACGAACTTAGCGCAAAGCAGCGGCGAGGAGGTTGCGTTGTAGGACGCCTCGACAGGCTCGTTTGAATTGAAATTTCATGAGAGGAAGATAGAGGGAAATTTTTAGCCTCACTTATGCATCGTCGGTGCATTGCGGAAGAAGGTTGAGAGGTCTCCTGTGAATTGCACGGCCTCTGTCGGTTCATCGTACATCATGTGCCCGCCGCGATAGCAGTGCGCCGCGATCCGCACCGTGAGCGACTGAGGAAAATCGGCAGCGGCCTGCCGGTTGGCGGCGCACCCGTTGAGAGAATCGTAAAGGCCGGTCGCGACCATGACCCGCATGGCCGGGGCCTTCTCCATCGCTCGCAGGACCCAGGGCTGCGAAGCGCTGGGCGGGCCTTCCCCTGCCATGGCGCGTGCGAGGGATTCCTTGGTGATAGCAGACTGATCGTATTGCCAGTCGTTGCCTACGGGCAGTTCCGGGATCTCGATCCCGGCGTACCGGCCTTGGCGATAGCCCAGCGTGTTTCGGTAGAACGCGAGGATTGCGGCATCTCCGGCCTTTTCATCGGTCGAAGTCGCGGCACCGGGCGAAGTGCGGCGCATGTCGAAGATGCCGAGTGTCTTGCCTTCGGATGCCAGCAGTTTGGTGCGAAAGTCTCGGGGCGAGACCCAGAGCGTCTGCGCGTCGATCGCGGCCGGTGCGAGGCCGGTATAGCGTGCGAGACCGGCCAGGGCTTGCGCGCGGGCGTGACGCCCGAGCGCTTCGGGGCGGGCGAGGGCAGGATACCAGACATCGCGCGCCCATTTTTCGGCTGCGGCGAGAGTCCTGGCCGGGTTCTTCGACAGGGCAGGGTCGAGTTTGCCGAGGGCAAGCGCCGTGGCCGTGCGATTGGGCAGGGTCAGTGCCCGCATCAGTGCGCGGTCGCGCTCCTCGCCCATCGGGATGCCGCCCGAGACCAGTGCGATCCCGGCAACCGGTTGGCCTTCGTCGATCAGGATTTCCGCCACGCTCGCCGCGCGCCAGGTGCCGAAGCTTTCACCGACGAGATAGACCGGCGAACCTTGACGCCCTCGATTACGCAGAAACGTCAGGATGAAGGCTGCGGTGGCCTGGCTGTCGGCGAGGGTGGCGTAGAGCTTCTTCGCCGCTTCCGGCGAAGTCGCCCGGCTGAAGCCGGTTCCGGCCGGGTCGATAAAGACCAGGTCGGCGGCGGCCAGCGGGCTGTCCGGATTGTCCGCCAACTCGGCTCCGCGCAGCGTTTTCGGGCCGAGCGCATGGAACTGGAGCAGGCGGGAATCCGCGCCGGGGCCGCCGTTCCAGATGAAGGCGATGGGCCGGGCTTCAGGGCGCGCGGTCTTAGCGAAGTAGGCGGTGTAGAAGAGGTCGGCCTGCTTTGCGCCCTGGCCGTCGCTGATCGGTATCGTCCCGGCGCAGGCGGCATAGTCGCGTTGCCCGAGCTTGGCCGAAGCACCTGCTTCATCGGGATAGCACGATCTCTCCGCCGCCTGCGCAGGGGCCTGGGGGCAGGCTGCAAGCGCGGCAAGCATGAGCGCGGTTCCCAGCAGGCGGGCAGGTTTGGGGGGCATGGCGGGCCTTTCACGGTTTCTTCGGCGCACTCTAGTCGAGTTGGACAGACAAGATTATGCGCGAACGCCTGGGGGGGCTCCATTCCTGGCTGGGGCGCCGTGAGAAAGCGCGGCGAATTTGCCAAAATGCGCAATTCTTATGCGCAAGTCTTTGCCTAGGATGCCTAAATGATCCAGCGATCCGATTCGACTTCTGAGGCCGCTTTTTGCCGACGCGCCGTGCTGCGCGGATCGGCGCTGCTGCCGTTCGTTCCTGCCATGACGGGAGAGGCGCTCGCCGCTTCGCCCGCATCGGCCGTTTCTCTCGCGCGGACGGGCGATTTTGCGCCGATGGCGAAAGTCTATCTCGATTCCGGTACGATGCACCCGGTGCCGTTGCCCGCAAAGGCTTCGGTCGATGCCTATTTCCAGTCGCGTGCGGAAATGCGCGAATGGTCGAGCCACAATACGGAGATGCGGATCAAGGCCGCTTTCGCGCGCCTGATCAATGCCGCGCCTGAAGACCTTGCCTTCGTCCAGAGCACCACTGCCGGTGAACAGTCGATCGTCGACGCGCTCGATCTGCCTGCCGCGAGAGGCAGTGTCGTCACCGACACGCTGCATTTCTTCGGCTCGTTCTGGCTCTACGACCAACTCGCCAGGCAGGGTGTCGACGTGCGCTGGATCCGGCCGACCGGGGGACGCATCGATCCCGATGCCTACGAGAAGGCGATCGGCCCTGACACGCGGCTGGTCAGCCTCTCGCTGGTTTCGACCTACAACGGTTTCGAGCATGACCTGAAGCGCATCTGCGAGATCGCCCATGCCCATGGCGCTCTGGTCTATGCCGATATCATCCATGCGGCGGGCACCGTGCCGATCGATGTCAAGGCAAGCGGCGTCGATTTCGCCGCGACCGCCAGCTACAAGTGGCTGATGGGCGACTTCGGACTGGGCTTCCTCTATGTCCGCCCGGACCGCCTGGCGCGCCTTAAGCGCAAGCGTTTCGGCTATTATCAACTCGATGGTTTCAAGCCGCATGTCTATCCCTATGACGAGCCCGGCGAGACCATCGCCGACATGACGCCGCGCGCCGATGCTGAGGGCCTGTTCGCCATGGGCACCCATTCCCACGCGGTGATGGCGCAGCTCGACTGGTCGCTGGCGAAGCTGCTCGAACTCGGCGTGGAGCGGATCATGGTGCACCGGCAGCCCCTGTTGCGCCGCCTGCACGAGGCGCTGCCTGCCAAAGGCTACGAGGTGGTGACGCCGCGCGACAGCCGCAGCCCGCTGTTCACCTGCGTCCTGCCGGACGCGCACAGGAAGCTGTCCGAGCCGCTGACCCGCGCGGGCTTGGCGATCACACTGAGCCGCAACCGGTTCCGGATCTGTCCTTCGTGGTTCAATTCGATGGACGACATCGAACGCCTGATCGCTGCCCTGCCGACGTTATCCTGAGCCCACTTCCTCCTGATCGGAACCAGACGCCATGTCCGCCAAGAAGACCGTTTTCGTGCGTTCCAGCCTGCTCGCTCTCGCTGCTCTTCTGCCTTCGGCGCCGCTGTTGGCGCAGGACGACAGCCTGCCGATGCCGCCGGTGTTCCTTAAGGCCATGGAGCCGATGGTGGAGCGCGAGGCCGCCAGCGACCGGGTCGTGCCGACACGTCATTCGGGGACTTTCGGCGGCAGGAAGCTGGCCTATGACGCGATCGTCACCGAAACGCCGGTCGCCGGTGCCAAGGGCCGGACGGCAGCGGTGGTAGTCACTTACGCCTATGTCGCGCGCGGTGTGAACGGGGGGAATGGGGCAAGGCGGCCGGTGCTGTTCTTTTTCAACGGCGGTCCGGGAGCCTCGTCCTCGCCGCTGCACATGAATGCCTTCGGGCCGCGCCGCATCGTTGGCAAGGGCGACGCGGCCCGACTGGAGAACAATCCGCACAGCCTGCTCGACGTTGCCGATCTGGTGTTCATCGATCCTCCGGGAACGGGCGCGTCGATGCCTATCAAGGGTGCCGATGCCGCCAGCCTGTTCTCCGTCTCGGGAGATGCGGCGGCGGTGGCGGACGTGGTGGAGCGCTGGCGCCGGGCCAATGACCGCGGCGATGCGCCGTTCGCGCTGGTGGGCGAGAGCTACGGCACCGCGCGAGCGGCGGCCATGCTCGATGCCGAGGGCAAGGCCGGGCTGCCGCTGCCCGACGGCGTGGCTCTGTTCTCGCTTTCACTGGGTGACAACGACGGGCCGGTGATCTCGGACGTCTCGCTGCTGCCGACGCTGGCTGCCGTCGCTTGGTATCACGAGGCGATCGACCGCAAGGGCAAGTCGGTAGACCAGCACTTCGCCGAGGCGCGCGCCTTTGCCGGGAACGACTATGCCCGCGCGCTGATCGCCGGGGCTTCGCTGCCCGAGACTGAGCGCGCGAGGGTTGCTGCCAGAATGTCGGAGCTGATCGGGCTTCCGGCCGCCGGACTGGAGAAAGACGGTCTGCAACTGGACCGGCAGGCCTTCATGCTCGGCCTGCTTTCCGCCAAGGGGCTACGCACCGGCCAGCTTGACGGCCGTGCGACCCGCGCCATTGCGGAAGCGAACATGCACCCGCCGTTCGACGATCCCTCGATGACGCTGGGTGCGGAAACCGGCCATCTGATCGCCGACTATATCGGCAAGGATCTCGGCTACGCGCTGCCGAGTGCCTATCGTACGCTCAATCTCGGCATAAACTTCAAGTGGGACTGGGGGCGCGGCGAGGTCTACCGAACCGTTCGATTCGCGCCGTTCCTCGCCAAGGCCATGGCCGACAAGCCGGGCATGAAGCTGATGACGGTGGGCGGTATCTACGACATTACCACCCCCGTCGCCGCCGGACAGTTCGCGCTGGACCATGCCGGGATCGGGCCTGACCGCCGCACCTCGAAGACTTACGCGGCGGGCCATTCGGTGTTCGAGGACGAAGGCGAACTGGCCCGTTTCGCGGCGGACATGCGCGTCTGGGCACGGACGCTCGGCGATTGACTAGTCCAGGCTGTCTGCCTGCTTTTCCCGTACGATGGACCTGGCGATATAGTCTCGCTTGGTCATCGGCCAGAGATCGCCGCGGCCTGAATAGAGTCCTTTAAGGTAGCCCCGGTCGAGTGCCGTGAGTCCTTCCGGTGCCCGGCTGTCACCCTGCGCCGTGAACAGCGAGAGGACCGAGCTTGCACCTAGTTCGGCGCGGCTGCGGGCGCCGGTCAGCGCGCGCATTGCGGCGTAGTCGGCGATCTGCATCAGGTTGCGATCCGCAACGGCGTCTCGTTCGATCAGCACCGTCGCGCTGAGAATGTCGCGCCGGATGGGCATCGAAAGCCGCGTCGATGTCGAGACTCTGAGGCTCGGCGGGTTGTTCGGAGTGTCCTGGCTTTGGAGGTCGCCGTCGCGGCTTTTCACTGCCACTTCGGTCCAGGCGCGGGCTTGACCCGCTTCCTCGACGATCCGCCGGATATCGGCTCGGGACTGGCTGGCGACCGCGCGCGATCGGCCCTGGCGCAGTCGCTGTACGGCGGCAGGGGTGTCGGTGTCGAACACCACCATCAGGTTCGGCGCGCAACCGGATCCGCCGGTGCGCAGTCCGACCGATGCGGCGATCTCGCTGATCCGGTCGACGATGACTTGCGCCGCATCTGCCGGAAGCCCGGCGCTGCCGACGCAGACGGGGTCGGTATAGCGGGCCAGCGGTTCGTCATTGGGCTGCGAGACAGGCTCGATACGGTTTACGAATTGCTCGGCGAATTCCGAGGATGCGTCCGGCGTTACGGTGATGCCCGGATCGACGTTGCTTGCACCGGCCTGCAACAGGAGAAGAGCAAAGAGAGAAATCGCCAATGTCGAGCCTCCGGGATCTGGATTTACACGAATCGCGTGAAGCGAAGGGTAGATGAATATGTTCCATGATGCCGGAACCTGTCGATCGGAGATTCGATTAAATCTCTGCTACTGCTTGATTTCCTGTGCTTCATCCGATCGACATTCCTGGGACAGCCAGTGGCGGAAGCATGTCAGTGCCTGGGTCTGGCGCGGTGCTTCGGGGCAGGCGAGCCAATAGCTGCGCTGTTCGGTCAGGGGCGCTTCGACCGGGATGATGAGTTCGCCGCTTTCCAGTTCGGGTTCGATCAGGAAACTCGGGATCAGCGCAGCGCCGCCGCCCGCCTTCACGGCCTGCGCCAACATGAGGAAATGGTCGATGCTGGGCAGGGCGTCGATCTCCGGTCCCGGCCTGCCGAACATAGCGAACCACCGCGACCAGGCATCGCGGCGCTGGGACTGCACGAGCAGGGGGATGCGCAGGAAGTCCTCGGGCGCGGCAATCCCCTCAAGAGCGCGAAGGGTCGGGGAGACGACGGGAACGACGCTCTCGGGAAACAACAGGTCGTGCCGCGCGCCGGGCCAGTCGGGGGCGCCGACGTGGATCGCGGCATGGAACGGCTCGCGGGCGAAATCGAAGATGTCGGCGCGGGCGGTGATGTTGACCACGAGTTCGGGGTGCTTGCGGCTGAGGCGTGGCAGTCGCGGCGCCAGCCAGCGCATGCCGAAACCGGGGAGGACGGCCAGTTCGACGACATGTTCCGGCTCGGGTTCCATCAGTCGCCCGGTCGCGCGCCGGATTGCATCGAGCGCGGGTGCGAGGTCCTCGTCGAACTGCCGCCCTGCGGCATTCAGCGCGATGCGGCGGCCGTTGCGATCGAACAGGGTGACACCGAGCCACTGTTCGAGGTTGGCGACATGGCGGCTCACCGCGCTTTGCGTGAGGCCCAGTGCCTGCGCCGCGCGCGAGAAGGAGCCGAGCCGGGCCGCCGCCTCGAAGCAGTGGAGCATGGCCATCGGCGGCAGGCGGCGGCGGTCGTCTTGGTTCATTCCGAAAACTCACAAGCTCATGCGCGGTTTTTGGCTTTTTAGGCGAAAGAAAATCCCCGATCATGCCAAATCTGCATGAAGGTCCTTGAAGGAAATGGCGGAACCGATGCGCGAGATCAATTTCGACGGGCTGGTCGGCCCCAGCCACAACTACGCCGGGCTGTCGCTGGGCAATATCGCTTCCGCCAGCAATGCCGGCGCGGTTTCGGCGCCGCGCGCGGCGGCCTTGCAGGGCGTGGGCAAGATGCGGCGGATGTTGGCACTCGGCCTGCCGCAGGGGCTGTTGTTGCCTCATACCCGGCCCGATACCGCTTGGCTGCGAGAGCTGGGCTTTGCGGGCGATGACGATGACGTGCTGCGCGAGGCCTGGAGCCGCGAACCGGCGCTGCTGCGCAATGCCTTCTCGGCTTCGGCCATGTGGACGGCGAATGCCGCAACATTCTCTCCCGCGCCGGACACGGCCGACGGACGCTGCCATTTCAGCGTCGCCAACCTTTCGACGATGCTCCACCGCAGCATCGAGCACGCGCAGACTTTGCGCCAGCTTCGCCTCGCTTTCGCGGACGAGCGTTTCTTCGCTGTGCATCCGGCGCTTCCCGCCGGTCTTGGCGACGAGGGCGCGGCCAACTTCATGCGGCTGGGCACCGGCCATGCCGGGCGCGGGCTGGAGGTCTTCGTCTATGGCGAGCGACCGGCAGGCGGCGGCGCTGCCTTCCCGGCCCGCCAGCACCGCGCGGCCAGCGCCGCCGTCGCCCGCCGCCACGGGCTGTCGGCGGTCGAGCTGGTGCGGCAGAGCGAGGTCGCCATCGCGGCGGGGGCGTTCCACAACGACGTGGTGGCAGTCGCCAATGAGAACGTCCTTTTCACCCACGAGCAGGCCTTTGCCGACCGCGATGCCGTATATGACGCCGTGCGCGAGCGCGTGCCCGGCGCGGTGATCGTCGAGGCTCCGGCCGCGCGGATCGGTCTCGACCTGGCGATCCGGACCTATCTATTCAATTCGCAGCTCGTTACGCTGGCGGGCGGTGAGATGGCGCTGATCCTGCCGCAGGAAGCCCGCGAAGCACCCGCCGTGTGGGACTGGCTTGAGGAAGTGGGCGCGGCGGAAGGCAATCCGATCCGCCGTCTCGAAGTCGTCGACGTGCGGGAATCGATGCGCAACGGCGGCGGTCCGGCCTGCCTGCGCCTGCGCGTCGCAGTGAGCGAGGAGGCCCATGCCGCGATCGATTCGCGCTTCCTGCTCGACGAACGCGCCTGCGACCGGATCGAGGCGGTGATCGAACGCGAATGGCCGGAAAGCATCGCCCCGGACGATCTCGGCGAGCCGGACCTCTGGCACCGCTGCCGCAGCGCGCGCGCTGCCCTGCTGTCCGCGCTGGGCTTCGCGGCGGGTGAGCTTTAAGCTGCCCCGCGGCTTTTCATCAGGGGCTGGATGCGGGTGCCGAACGCTTCCACGCCCTCGATAAAATCGTCGAAGGTCAGCAGGACGCCGCCGGTATTGGGCACCTCGGCCATTTCGTCGAGCATCCGCGCCACGCTCTCGTAGCTGCCGACCAGCGTGCCCATGTTGATGTTCACCGCCCCTTCCGGCGCGGCGAGCTGGCGCACGTTGGTATCGGTGTTCACGGTGTCCTTCGCGCCCTGGTCTGCCAGCCAGGCGATGGCCTCGATATCGACGCCGTCGTTGTAGCTCTTCCACTTGGCCATGGCTTCCTCGTCGGTCTCGGCCGCGATCACCATGACGAGGACGAAAACCGAGACTGCGCGCCCGGTCTCTGCCGTGAACTTCGCAAGGCGCGCGTTGTTGAAGGCGAAGGCGGTCGGGGTGTTGACGCCCTTGCCGAGGCAGAAGGCGTAGTCTGCCCACTGCGCCGAGAAGGCAAGGCCCGCGTCCGACGAGCCTGCGCAGATGATCTTCATGTCCGCTTCGGGCCGGGGACGGACGAGGCAGTCGTCCATCTCGTAATACTTCCCCTTAAAGTCGGAGCGGCCGGTTTCCCAGAGTTCGCGCAGGACCCGCGCATATTCGCCGAGCACTTCGTAGCGGTTGCGGAAATGCTCGTCGCCCGGCCAGAGGCCCATCTGGGTATATTCGGGCGGCTGCCAGCCGGTGATGAGATTGAGACCGAAGCGGCCGTGGCTGATGCTGTCGATAGTGTTGCACATGCGCGCGGCGAAGGCGGGCGGGATGATGAGCGTGGGGCAAGTGGCGAAGATCTTTATCTTCTCAGTCACGGCGGCGAGGCCCGCCATCAGCGTGAAGCTTTCGAGACCGTATTCCCAGAACTCGGTCTTGCCGCCGAAGCCGCGCAGCTTGATCATCGAGAGCAGGAAATCGAGTCCGTACTTCTCGGCGCGCTGGGCGATTTCCTTGTTGAGGTCGAAGCTGGGTTTGTATTGCGGGGCGTTCTCGCTGATCAGCCAGCCGTTGTTGTTGATGGGCACGAAAACGCCAACCTGCATGACTAGCTGCTCCTGAGAAAATCGAGGACGAGGCGGTTGAATCTTTCCGGATCGGTGACGTTGCAGGCATGGCCGCCCCAGTCGAACAGGGCGACTTGCGCGTGGGCCACGGGCGCGGCCAGATCGCGCGCGGTATTGCAGGGGACGAGGAAATCGTCGCGGGTGGCGATGGCGAGCAGGCTTTCCAGTGCGGCGAGACCGGCAGGATCGGGGGCATACGCCTGTACGGCGGTGATGCGCTTTTCGGTGGTCTCCACGCCGGGAAACTGGACGAGATGGTGCGCAAGCTCGGCTTCCAGCGCCCTGTCTTGCCCGGCGATCCAGTCGGGCGGGAAGAGGAATAGCGGCTGGGCTTCGAGAAAGGCTTGCGGCCCGGCACCGCGCAGCAGGGCAAGGCGGGCGGCGAAGCAGCGGCGGGTATGCGGCGAGAGCGTGCGCCAGCCGTTGACGACGACGAGGCGGTCGATCCGTCCGGTGCGGATGGCGGTCTCGATGCCGATCGCGCCGCCCAGCGCATGGCCGATGAAATGGGCGCGCTCCAGGCCGAGGGCGTCCATCAATAAGGTGACGTCGCGCGCCATGTCCTCGACTGAGGTGCTCTCCGGCAACGCACGGTCGCTGCGTCCAGTGCCGCGATGGTCGTAGGCGATGACGCGAAAGTCGGCGGTAAGGGCAGGGAGGTTCGGCGCCCAGTAAGCGGCTGAACCGCCGAGGCCGCTGGACAGGATCAGCGGCGGCGCATCCGCGCTGCCGTGGGTTTCGTAGTAGAGCCCGACCGCTTCAGCCAAGATGGGCGACCGAGGCGATCTCGACCAGGCAGCCTGGCTTCACCAGTTCGCACTTGATGCAGTAGCGTGCCGGTTTGTCGCCGGGAAAATACTCGGCATAGACCGCGTTGAAGGCGGCATAATCGGCAAGGTCCTTGAGGAAGATATGGTTCATGGCCACGTCGGCCATCGTGCCGCCCGCCGCTTCCACGGTGATCTTGATGGCTTCTAGAATGTGGCGCGTCTGTGCGGCGGCGTCGCCCTCATGCAGCACCGTACCGCCTTCGCCGAGCGCCAGCATACCCGAGACATAGACCGTGTTTCCCGCTTTCGCGCCTGCCGAATAGGGCGCGATGGGAGTGGGGAACTGCGGCGGATTGATCGCTTCGAAAGGCATTACGACTCCTTTGGCGGCAACTGGCCGACGGCGGTGCGGAAATCGGCCACGTTGCTCACCCAGCCGAAGAACTTCTCGATATTGTAGAGGCTGGCCTCGCGGATGAAGTCCGGTCCGAGGTGATGCACCGCGTCGTCCAGAACCACGCCGAAATATTCGAGATGGAAGCCGTCGCGCAGGGTGGATTCGACGCAGACATTGGTGGCGATGCCGGTGAAGACCAGTGTGCGGATGCCGCGTGCGCGCAGCACGGAATCGAGCTGCGAGTTGAAGAAGGCCGAATAGCGCGGTTTGTGGACACATAGGTCGCCCTCGTGCGGGGTGAGCGCCTCGACCAGTTCGTAGTCCCAGCCGCCGCGCGCGAGGAACTTTCCGGCGAGCTCCGGCCGTTTGCGCATCGTCTTGAGTGCGTTGGACTTGTGCCAGTTGGGCGATTGCGGCGTCCCTGCCTCGGCATAGTCCGCGTCCCAGCCGTTCTGGAGGAAGATCACCGGCATTCCGGTGCGGCGGGCGAGATCCAGCACTTCGGCGACTTTGCCGATGGTCGCGGCGGCGGGGCCGACATCGAACCCGGCCTCGTCCACATAGCCGCCCTTGCTGGCATAGGCGTTCTGCATGTCGACGACGATGATCGCGGTGCTTTCGGGGTGCAGCCGGATCGGTTCGGGGCGTGCCGGCAGGATCACCGAGGGACCGGTGCCGGCGGGGACGGGATCGACGATCGCTTCGTTCACGCCGATACTATTGTGCAGTTGCAAAAGGATGGCAAGAGGCGGGATCCAAAGGCCTTTGCGGAATGCATGGCATCTCCGCTAGAGCAGGTCCGCCGGCGATTCCGAAAGCGGGAGGTTGCGCCGTTTGCCCTTTTCAGCGAGAACGCCATGACCGACACTGCATTCTATCCGATCGGCACGCCCGGCCAGCCCTGGGGCGAGGCGGAGCGCGACGCATGGCGCGCGCGTCAGATCCGTCGTCGCCGCTACGACCAGGACGTGGTGCCGCGCATCGAGGCCCTCGCGCAGCGCTATGAGCGGATCGCCTATGGCGCGCTCGACTATGCGGGGGAGCGTTACACGCTCTTCGCCTTGCGCAGCCCCGCTTACGATCCCGCCTTGCCGACCGCGCTCGTGACCGGCGGCGTGCACGGCTACGAGACCAGCGGGGTGATGGGCGCGCTCGAATTCCTCGAAAAGCGTGGAGGCGACTATGCGGGCAGGGCCAACCTGCTGGTGGCGCCTTGCGTCAGCCCCTGGGGCTACGAGCGGATCAACCGCTGGAACTATGATGCGATCGATCCCAATCGCAGCTTCCGTGCGGGCAGCGAGGCCGGTGAAGCGGCGGCGCTGGTCAATCTCGTCGCCGCGCAGCCGGGGCCGTTTGTCCTCCATATCGACCTGCACGAGACGACCGACAGCGACGAAGGCGAGTTCCGTCCTGCGCTCGCCGCGCGCGACGGCAAGGCCTACGAGCCGGACGTGGTGCCCGACGGTTTCTATCTCGTCGACGATGCCGAAAATCCGCAGCCGGAGTTCCAGCAGGCGATCATCGCAGCGGTGGCGAAGGTCACGCATATCGCCCCGCCGGACGATAACGGCGACATCATCGGCACGCCGGTGGTTGCGCATGGGGTGATCGAATATCCGCAGGCGCGCTACGCGATGTGCGCTTCGGTGACCGGCGCGCGCTTCACGACGACCACCGAAGTCTATCCCGACAGCCCCCGCACCACGCCGGAGGAATGCAACGCGGCGCAAGTCGCGGCGGTCTGCGCGGCGCTGGACCACGCGCTGGCGCAGGCGTGAGTTCGTTACGGCGATTTCATGGAGCCGCCACGCAGGGGCAAGCTGCATCCTGCGAAAGCGGCATCCATGGTCATCCTGCACAGACGTCCGCCGCGGCGCAAAACCGCGATTGCTGCATTTCATGCGTTAGCGGTCTGCGCCGCCGCGGCGGGGTTCGGCGCCCGGCCCGCCGCGGCGCAGGACGTGTCGGGCCGACCGGATGACCTGAAGATCGGCGGTGACCGGGTTTCGGTGGGGCTGGGCATCGCTTCCACTCCGACTTATGTCGGTTCCGACAGTTCCCGGATCGTGCCGATGGCGGCGATACAGGGGGAAGTTTCCGGGATCAGCTTCAATACCCAGGGGACGGCGATCTATGTCGACGCGGTGCCGTCCATCGGCAAGCCCGGCTGGAAGCTGGAACTCGGCCCTCTGGCAGCGCTGCGGCTGGAGCGGACCGGGGCCTTCGGCAATCCGGCGGTACGTGCGCTGGGCAAGCTCGACAAGGCGGTGGAGCTGGGCGGTTCGATCGGCGTCCAGCGTACCGGCGTCGTGACCAGTCCCTACGACACGCTCTCGCTCAGCATGTCCTGGCAGCACGACGTGGCGGGCGCCCATTCGAGCTATGTCGCCAGCCCCGAGATCGATTACGATACGCCGCTGTCCGAGCACGCCTTCGTCTCGTTCTCCGCTTCCGCCGACTATGTGGGGCGGGGGTTCGGACGCTATTATTACGACGTGGGCGATGCGGGCAGTCTGGCGAGCGGGCTTCCTGCCTACGACGGGGCCGACCGGGCTGGATGGAAGGACTGGAATCTCAGCACGATGGCCGTGCATTCGATTTCCGGCAACCTGCTCCACGGCGTGGGAGTCTTCGTCACTGGCGGCTATCAGCGGCTGCTCGGCGCCTATGCGCGGTCGCCGCTCGTTGCCGATGTCGGCAACCGCAACCAGTGGAGCGGCGCGGTGGGGCTGGAATATTCGTTCCGGTGATGCGCGGAGGGACGAAAAGCCGCCCCTTGCGGAGCGGCTCTTCTGTTGCTGCCGGTCAGACGGCCCCGATCAGACGTTCGCGATCACGACGGCGCGGGTGTTGAGGTAGTTGTCCAGCGCTTCGGGACCGCCTTCGGTGCCGTAGCCGGAATCCTTGATCCCGCCAAAGGGCAGTTCCGCCGTGGAGGCCGCGGGCGTGTTCACCCAGAGCATGCCCACTTCGACGCGCCGGGTCAGCAGGTCGGCATTGGCCAGCGAGCGGGTAAAGGCATAGCCTGCCAGTCCGAACGAGAGGCGATTGGCCTCGGCGATCGCTTCCTCCAGCATGTTGAAGCCGCGAATGCCCGCGACGGGGCCGAACGGCTCGTCGTTGAACAGGCGGGCGTCGAGCGGAACTTCGGCCAGCACGGTGGGTTGCCAGAAGTTGCCAGCCTCGCCGATGCGCGCGCCGCCTGCGAGTACGCGGGCGCCTCGGGCCACCGCGTCCTGCTGGAATTCGGCCATGGCGGCAAGGCGGCGGTCGTTGGCCAGCGGCCCCATCTGGGTGCCCTCGTCCAGACCGTCACCCACGACGATGCCCTTGGCCAGGTCGGCCAGCGCTTCGGCGAACTGTTCCTTGACGCTGTTGTGGACAAGGAAGCGCGTCGGCGAGATGCAGACCTGACCGGCATTGCGGAACTTGGCGCGACCGGCGCTGCGCACCGCAAGGTCGATATCGGCGTCCTCGCAGACGATGACCGGGGCATGGCCGCCGAGTTCCATCGACACGCGCTTCATGTACTTGCCCGCCTGCGCGGCGAGCAGCTTGCCGACCGGGGTGGAGCCGGTGAAGGTGATCTTGCGGATCACCGGGCTGGCGATGAGGTATTCCGAAATCTCGGCGGGATTGCCGTAGACAAGGCCCAGCACGCCCTCGGGAATGCCTGCGTCCTGGAAGGCGCGGATCAGCGCAGCGGGGCTGGCCGGGGTTTCCTCGGGCGCCTTGACGATCATCGAGCATCCGGCGGCGAGACCGGCACCAATCTTGCGGACCACCTGGTTGATCGGGAAGTTCCACGGCGTGAAGGCAGCGACCGGGCCGACAGGGTCCTTGATGACCATCTGGCGCACGGTGATGTCGCTGCGATGCGGGACCAGGCGGCCGTAGACGCGGAAGCCTTCCTCGGCGAACCAGTCGATGATGTCAGCGGCGGCCAGGGCCTCGCCCCTGGCCTCGATCAGCGGCTTGCCCTGCTCCTGCGTCATCACGCGGGCGATCTCGTCGGCGCGCTCGCGCATCAGAGCGGCGGCCTTGCGCATGATCGTGCTGCGCCGGGCGGGGGTATAGTCGCGCCAGATTTCGAAACCGCGATCCACGGCCTCCAGCGCAGCATCGAGGTCGGCGCGACCGGCATGGGCGACGCGGCCGATTTCCTGTCCGTTGGCGGGGTTCTCTACCGGCAGCGTCTTGCCATCGGCAGCATCGCGCCATTCGCCGCCTATGAAAAGCTGGGTATCCGGATAGGCCATTCAAGAACTCCTCTGCGCACAGCCAGTGAACCGGCCGGTCCGGTCATATTGGGAGCCTCAGGCGTGCCCGCAACCGGATGGGCCATCATCGGACCGTGCGATTGGAGTTCAAGGGGTTGCTCTTTTTGCATCTGCCTCTGTGCAAACGAGAGCGTCAGGACGGTTTCCCGCTCCGGCGCTTCTCGGCGATCTTCTTCGCGGCATAGCCGCCGAGCGCCGCCGCGGCGATCCCGGCCAGCCCGAAGCGGCGCAGCACGGTCGCGGCCACGACCCCGGCTATCGCCCCACCGGTCTCGTCCACCCCGGATACATGCTTTGCGATGCGCTTGCCCGCGATTCCGCCGATGATCTTGCCCAGCATATCGTGATCTCCTTTGCCGAAAATAGCGCGCGAAGCGGCCGATGGTTCCGCCTCAGGCGGCGGGGTTGGAGGCTTCCGGCGGCGTAAAGGACAAGTGCTCGCCCGGAGCGAGTTCGAGGCGCTGCGCGGCGGTGCCGATATCGATCCCGGCCTTGGCAAAGCGCCTGAGCAGTTCGATGAAAATCCGGCTGCGGGCGCGGTAGACCTCGCGCGGGGAGCCGACATGGGCGAAGCAGTTGAAGAAGACCCGCCCGTCGGTGATGGAGTCGATATAGGCGGCAGGCGCGGGCGTCTCGATCACCGCGCTCTCCCCGGCGAATGTGCCGAGCACGATGCCCAGCACAGTGTCGATATCGGCGCCCAGCGTGACCGAAAACTGGATCTGGATGCGGCCGAGCGGGCTGGAAAGGGTCTTGTTCAGCACTGACTTGGTGATGAGTTCCGAATTGGGAACGATCAGCGTCGAGTGGTCGGCCAGGGTGATTTCGGTGGACCGCACGCTGATGCGCTTCACGTCGCCTTCGTCGGTGCCGACGCGGACCCAGTCGCCGATCTTGATCGGGCGTTCGGCCAGCAGGATGAGTCCCGAAACGAAGTTCTGGGTGATCGCCTGAAGGCCGAAGCCGATGCCGACCGAAAGGGCCGAGAGCAGCAGGGCGATGCGCTCCACACCGATGCCGAGCGAGGCCAGTGCCCAGATGATCGCCAGCGCAATGCCGACGTAGCGCGCCACCAGACTGGCCGAGTTCTGCGCCGATCCGTCGAGGTCGGTGGCGGGCAGGTAGCGCTTCTCCAGCCAGCTCATGAAGGCGCGGACGAGAGCCAGGCCGATCGTCAGCACGACGATGGCCCGCAGGATCGCGCCCGGCGAAATCGCCACCCCGCCGATGTCGATGCCTTGCGCCGCGGTGGCGAAACGCCCGAAGACGCTGCCGATATCCTCGCCTCCGCCAAAGGGCTGCATCATCAGGGCGAGCGCCAGCAGCACCAGCGTGAGCCGCAGCACGCCGGAGACGAGTACGCCGAACTGGTCGACCAGGCTGCCGCGCAGTCCGACGCTGCGCACCAGCGCCACGCCGAGCCGGCTATCGCGGCTGAACAGCAGGGTCGCGGCATCGTCGGCAGTGCCCAGGAGCAGATAGAGCGCGCCGCCGACCATGCCGAGCCAGATGACTATGCGCGCGGTGAACAGGCTGAGACTGACGTAGCCGAGGGCAAGGGCGAGCAGCGCGAGGATCACCAGCGCCCATGTCACCAGCGTCACCATCGCCAGCCCCGCGCCGGTCGGCTGGTCCTGCTCTTCGCGGGCGGCTCGCGCCGCGCGCATCCGGCCCAGCACCATCAGGAACGCGCCGATCCACAGCAGATGGAGCAGAGCTTCCGCCATCTGCCAGGCGCCGATCGTGGCGCGGCTGACATCGAGGGACTTGTTGAAAGACTCGACCAGAATGCTCGAGAAAGCGATTCCCGCCAGGATCCAGGTCAGCGGGCGGATTTTCGCGGCGGTCTCGTCACTGATCGGAACGATGCGCCAGGATGCCTGCCCGCGCATCAGCAGCGCGCCGGTGAGCGAGGCGGTGAAAGCGGCAAAGCCCGTCGCCGCCACGAAGCCGCCGGTCAGGTCGCTCCATCGCTCGGGGAAGAGGCCCGCCCATCGGAACCCCTGCATGAGCGCTGTGGCGGCGAGCAACGGTGCGATCGTGCCGACTACGATCCGCCAGAGCGCGAAGACCGAGCGGCGGATGCGGTGGCCCGGTGCGCTGCCGATCAGATGGCGCTGCCCGAGCTTCCGCGCGGCCAGGCGCAGCGGGAACAGCAGCAGGAAAGCGAGGACCATACCGAGCAGCGCCTGCCAGGGCAGGCCGCCGTGCCAGTGCCTGGCGATCTGGTCAACGCCCTGCGACAGGAACAAATCCACCTTGCGCAAATCGCGGGGGAAGGCGCCGAGCAGGTCGCCCCAGAAGGTCGGGGCGAGGGGGGAATCGATGCGGGTGGTCAGCGTCTCGTTGAGCTGCTCCGCCTGGCTGCGATCCATTTCGTCGATCAGCTGCTGCGCTTCGACATCGGCGAGACGGCCGCGCTTGATCGCGGCATCGACTATCGCCCGCTCACTGGCGAGGCGCTTGCGCTGCTGCTGGATTTCGGGCGCTTCGGTGACGCCTTCGGCGACCGGGCCGAGGCCGGCGATGCGCGCATCGACGAGCGCCAACTGGTCGTCGAGCTGGCTTGCCGACGACTTCGCGGCCTGTTGGGCCGCTACAGCTCTGGCCCGGAGGTCCGACCTTTCATCGGACGAAAGCCGGGTGTCGAGGACCCGGTCGATCGTGCGAAGTTCCGTTTCGGCCCGCACGATCTGGGTTGCCGGATCGACGGGTGGCGCGACCTGCGCCGAGGCAGGCAGGCTCGCTGCGGCGGCAAGGAGGAGAATCGCACGAAAAAGGAAGCGCATCTGCAAGGTATCTCTACGGCGAACAGTGAAACCTGCGCCAAAGCATGGGGGCATGGCAAACACCAGACTCACGCGTTGCGCAGGCCCCGCAATACGACTTGATGGCGTTGTGGCACGACGAGAAACCTGTGGCGGGGCTTATTCGAAGCCCCAGTCGTCGAGCGCTATTCCGGGCGTCCCCGTTTTTGCGGCGGCCTCGGCGCTGCCCTTGGCCGCCACGCGCAGGACCGCATCCTCGTCCGGATGGGTGAAGGACATCAGGCAGGTGCCGTCCGCGCAGCGGTCAAGTTCGGGAAGCGCCTTGCAGGCCTGGGCACCGGCGCTTTCCGCGCAGTCCTCGCTGCCTTCCGCCTGCCAGCCCGCGGCGAGCACCTGCTTGCGGAACTGGGCATAGGCCATGCCCTTGCGGGCCTTGGCCTCGAACCCGCGAGCCGCTGAGCCGTGCGCGGGTGCGCGATCCTGTGCGGCGGCAGGCACGCCGCTCGTCATGACGAGCAGGCCGGCGAGAGCGAATAAAGGTCTGGAAGCCATCGATAACTCCTGTCGGTAGCAGAACTATCTCCGCTTGGCACAAAGGAGCTGGTTTTCAAAGTACTTGAAGGTGATCCGCGACGCGGCGATCAGAAGTCCGGATCGAGGGGCGCCACGGCGCGAAGTTCGAAGCGCCGGCGGTTGGCGGATATCTTGTCTTTTTCGGTATTCGGTTTCTTGGCGACCTGTTCGGTCGAATGCACGGCATCGGAAGGTCCGCTGTCCCGCGCGGTCTGCTTGTCTGAATTCATGATATCTCTGGAAGGCGTTTTCCCGAGCCGGAACGCGCGGGGGCGTTCCGGCTCGGGATCACGATCAGAAGTTGACGGTCGCGCCGACCGCGATCTGGCGGCCGAGCGAGTCGTAGCGGGCCGAGAGCGTATTGCTGCGCGACAGCCCGTAGCCGTACGAGTTCGGCAGCAGCGGCGGGCGGCGGTCGAGGATGTTGTTCGCGGAAATGCGGAACGAATAGGCCGCATCGACGCGGAACGTCAGCGCGAGGTCGAAGTAGTTTTGCGCGCCGAGGCGGTAGAACGTCTCGCGCTCGCTACCGGGCTTCCAACCCAGGGCCGGATCGCCCGAGTTGCTCACGTTGGTCAGCGAGCCGACATAGCGCCAGTTGAGCGAGGCGTTGAAGAAACGATCCTCGGTCGTGTAGGTGGCGCGCAGGCTGTGGGTCCACTTGGGGATCAGCTGGCCGCAGGGACCGCCGTAGTATCCGGCGCAGTTGTACTTAGCCAGGATCGGCGAATCCTGCCCGCCCGCCAGCGTCGTCAGCGAGCCTGCGAAGTCCAGCGCGAGGGTGCCGTACTTGCCGAGACCGGTCGAATACTGGCCCTGGAAGTCCCAGCCGTGCGACTTACTCTTGTAGTAGTTGGTCGTGCCGCCGCGGATGAAGCCGCTGGTCGGGTTGGTGCTGGGGTTGCTGGACAGCGTGCCGTCGGCATTGCGGACGAACGCCGAGCAGAAGAAGTCGCTGCCGGTCTGCAGACAGCCGTTCGAGAAGTAATCGTAATCGTTGTAGCCGATCGAATCATTGAGATCGATCATGAAGCGGTCGGCCGAGATGACGAGGCCGGGCAGGAACGAAGGCTTCAGCACGACGCCGAAGGTCTTGGTATAGGCGGTTTCCGGGTTGACCGTATAGCCGCCGCGGCGAACCGTGCAGCCCACGTCGGTCGGGCAGACCAGGGTCGGGCTGCCGTAGAGGCTGTCGGCCAGGCCGGTCGCGGCGCAGACTTCACGCGATGCGGCGGGTGCGCCGTAGACAGGAACCTGCTGGCCGTTGGCGCCGGTCGTGTAGGTGACCGTCGGGGCGCAGATATCGTTGTAGGCCACGTTGATGCGGTCGTAGCTGATGTTCGAGCCCTGGTAGGCTTCCACCACCGTCGGCGCGCGCTGGGCCTTGTTGATCGAGCCGCGGAAGGTGATGTCCGAAATCGGCGACCAGATCGCCTCGGCCTTCCAGGTCGAGAAGGTATCGGGGTTGGAGCTGTACTTCGACAGGCGGAACGCACCGTTGAACTGGAGCAGATCGGCGAAGGGCTTGTGCTCGATGATCGGAACCTGAACTTCGACGTTGCCTTCCCAGACATGCTGAGAAAGGTCGCTGTCCGATCCGCCCATGTACTTGCGCCAGACGTCGTCGGCGTAGCTCTTCAGCTTGTCCTGACGGAATTCCGCGCCGAGAGCGATGGCCACGCCCTGTTCGGCCCAGGGCGACTGGATGCCGTAAGTGCCGAGATCGCCCTGTACGGTGGCAACCGCGTCATAGAGCGTGTTGATCGTGGTGCTGGTGCCGAACCCGCCCGTGGTCAGATAGTCGAACAGGGCCTGGTTGTTGGTGGTCGAATTGGCGCTGAACGCGTCGAAGGGAAGGCAGCCGTCCGCCGTGCCCGAAGCGCACTGGAGCTGGCCGTTGACGCTGACGACATTGAGCGCATTGTTGACGCGGTCGAAGTCGGGTCGGCCCCAGGTCATGTCCATGCGGTTGCGGGCATAGACGCCGCCGACGTCGTAGCTCCAGCCCTGCGCGAACTGGCCGCGCACGCCTGCGGTCGCACGCAGGCCCTTGTTGAGGTAGACGTCCTCGATCTGGTTTGCGTTGTTAAAGCGATAGCGCAGTTCGATCGGCACCAGGGTATTGGTGCCCGCCGCGCTGCCGCAGATCGTCTGAGCCTGCGAGGCCGACATCAGCGGATTGTTGCAATTGACCGTGTAGGGCGTGTTCCCATCGCCGTAGGACGTCGAGCTGAGTACCCGCGCCGGATAGGGGTTCGCCGAGCGGTCGCGGAACCACATGGCGCTGCCGTAGAGTTCGGCAGCATCGGAGAGTTCGAACGAGGTGAAACCGCCCGCGTTCCAGCGCTTGTCCTCGCGCTGGAAGGAATAGCCGTCATAGGGGTTGGCGGCGAGGGCGTCGCCGTAGGGAACGAGCGAGCGCGAGCCGTCCGGGTTGTTGACGTACTGGTTGCCATTGGCCGCGCCGAAGCGGGGCGAGATGTAACCGTTAGGCGTGTAGGTCGAGGTGGTGCAGGTGAGCGGGCCGTCCTTGACGGTTTCGGTCAGCTGGCAACCCGCCGTCTCGCGCGCCGAGAACGGCACCAGCGCCGCTTCGCGGTAGTTGACATAGCCGCTGATGTGGAAGCGGCCGTCGAACAGCTTCTTGCCGAAGGTCAGCGAGATGTCGCTGCGCCCGCCGTCGATGGCGGTGCCGCGCGCGGGCTGGTCGAAGCCGTATTGGCTGGCGACGTCCGAGATCAGCGTACGCTTGTTCTTGTGCAGGTAGAAGTTGTAGTTGCCGTTGAGCTGGATGCCTTCGAAGTCGTCATCCATGATGAAGTTGACGACGCCCGCGACCGCGTCCGAGCCGTAGACCGCCGAGGCGCCGCCCGTCAGCACGTCGACGCGCTTGATCAGCGAGGTCGGGATCATGTTGGCATCGATGCCGTTCATGGTGCCGACGCGCTTGCCGTCGACCAGGACCAGGGTGCGTTCGAAGCCGAGGTTGCGCAGCTTGATTCGCTGGCGGCCGTCGGAGTCCGAATAGTTCTGCTGGCTGTCCGGGGAGATCTGGGGAATGCGGTTCAGCACTTCCTCGATGTTGACCGCCGCCTGGGCGCGGATCGCATCGTTGGTGACCGAGGTGATCGGTGCTGCAGCCGTCGAGTTCGGGCGGTTGATGCGCGACCCCGTCACGACGATCGAGCCGGAGGCGCTTGCGCCCGCTTCGGCATCGTCGGGTGCATTGTCCTGCGCCAGCGCCGGAGTGGCAAGGCCTGCGATGCAGGTCGTTGCCAACAGTATCCTGGTAATCTTCCTCATTCGATAACCCCTTTTTCTTCCCTGATGCGTTCTCGGTTCGAAGCGTGTTCGGCCCGAATTTAGGTTGTACTCAGCCGTTGCCGGTCGTTGCCGGCATGTTCTCTGCGGTATGGGTATTCGCGTCCCTGCGTTCAGGCGCTCGTTCAGGCGCGTCGGAGGCTCAGTGACGGGTGGACCGTGGTGTGCCCGCTGGCGTCGGTCACCGCGTAAGTGAAGCCGGGCAGGATCGCGAAAGCGCCGACTTCTCCCTTGTTGTCGATCGCCAGGAAGGCCACCTGTGCATCCTTCACGGCATCGCCGCGCAGCTTGACGATGTGCTCCACCGCTTCGTGGCAGGCAGCCATGGCGGACATGCCCATGCGCATCGAGCCGACGACGCGCGCAGCCCCGGCAATGCGCGTCACTTCCTCGCCCACGCCGGTGGCCGTGGCCGCGCCGACGCCGGGTTCGACCAGCAGGCCGCAACCCGCTTGCGGAGAGTCTCCCACCCGTCCGCGCAGCTTGAAGGCCATGCCCGAAGTCGTGCAAGCGCCGGCCAGACGACCGTCCGGGCTGCGTGCGAGAATGCCGATGGTGTCATGGTCGAGCGCCGTTCCGCGCTGGTTCTCGATATTGGCAACCGGCTTGTACTGCGCGGTCTTGAGCCATTCCTTCCAGGCCGCTTCGGCTTCGGGCGTCAGCAGGTTCTGGGCGGCAAAGCCCTGTTCGCCGGCGAACTGCGCGGCACCTTCGCCGACCAGCATCGTGTGCGGCGTACGCTCCATGACGCGGCGGGCGACCGAGATCGCGTGGACATAGCCTTCGAGCGCGGCGACGGCTCCGGCATGACCGCGATCGTCCATGATGATGGCGTCAAGCGTGACATGGCCGTCCCGGTCGGGATAGCCGCCCATGCCCACGGAATGGTTGGACAGGTCCGCTTCGGGTACCTGTGCGCCGGCCTCGACGGCGTCGACCAGCGTGCCGCCGGCTTTCCAGCGGCTATAGGCAGCGGCATTGGCCGCGGCGCCGAAGTCCCAGGTGGAGACCACGAGAGCCGCATTTCCCGCAGGGGCCGCAGCGCGCGCCGTTCCGGCGACGGCCGCTCCGGCCAAGGCAAGCCCCAAGGTATCGCGACGCGAAATTCCCATGCCCATTTTCCCTCAGCCAATCGGACCGCTTCGATTTCAGGCCGGAGCGGTTTTCGGCGGTTGAATCGGCTTGCCCTTCCCAAAGCTTGCCCTGCAACAGGGCTGTCATAGGTATTAAATAAATTCAATTCCAAAAATCAAATTGGCATTACATTTTTGTGATTGACGCGCAAATATGTCGCTAATTGGTCTCACACATAGCCCGCATGCAGCAAAAACCCGCGGGGAGGCGCGTCCTCCCCGCGGGTTCTTCGATTTGGTTGTGTTTTGGTTTTACCCTTGGCGGGGAGGCCGGTTACGCGGGGCCTGGCCGAAGGACAGTTCCGGCACGTTCTGCATGTGGAAGGTCAGCTTGCCGCCCTTCATGAGTTCCTCGTGGCTGATCCAGCAGCGGTCGTGCGCCTTGCCGTTCCACTCGACACGGCCATAGTAGGGCCGGTCCGAACGATTGCCCGGCGCACTGACGACGAGTTCGCGCCCGTTGCCGAGCCGCACGCGGGCCTCTTCGAACAGCGGGCTGCCGAAGATGTAGATGCCGCTGACCGGATCGACCGGATAGAAGCCGAGCGCCGAGAGTACGTACCAGGCGCTCATTTGCCCGCAGTCGTCGTTGCCGATCACGCCCGCGGGTCTGTCGCGGTACATCAGTGCGAGCAGGCGGCGGACCATGGCCTGGGTCTTCCAGTGGGCGCCGGTCCAGGCATAGAGATAGGCGACGTGGTGCGAAGGCTCGTTGCCGTGGGCGTACTGGCCGACCATGCCGCTGATGTCCGGCGGGGCGTTCTTGGGCAGGGTCGAGGGTGCGTTGAAGAAAGCGTCGAGCTTGGCTTCTAGGCCTGCCGGGCCGCCCATCGCCTCGGCAAGGCCATGGACGTCGTGCTGGTTGAGGAAAGTCGCCTGCCAGCCGTTGCTCTCGGTAAAGTCGCGCCACTTGTCCGAATGGCCGAGTTCGACCGGATCGTAGGGTTCGGTCCAGGCCCCGCTGTCGAGGCGGGGGCGGGCGAAGCCGGTTTGCGTGTCGAACACGTTCTTCCAGTTGCCCGAGCGGGCTTTCAGGCGCGCGGCATCGTCGGCAGCGCCCGCCGCCTTGGCGATGTGTGCGGCGGCATAGTCGTCATAGGCATATTCGAGCGTGCGGCTGACGCTTTCAAAGACCTTGTCGGCAGGCACGTAGCCCTTCGCGTCGTATTCCGGAATGCCGCGTGCATTGTCGAGCACGGGCATCGTGAAGTCGAACGAACGGCGGCGGATATTGGGCCATGCCGCGGCGTAGTCACCGGGAATGCCCTTGGCCATGGCTTCCGCCAGCACCGGCACCGAGTGCCAGCCCATCATGCAGCCGGTCTCCACGCCCTGGAGCGGCCAGACCGGTGGGCCATAGGGGCTTTGCTGGGTCTGGCGGATGAGATCGGCGACGAATTCCTCGGCCCGCGCAGGCCGGATCAGCGTCTGCAAAGGGTGGAAGGCACGGTAGGTGTCCCAGAGCGAATAGGCGCTGTAGGCTTTCTCACCGGGCGCGAGCTGGTGCACCTTGCGATCGAGGCCCATGGTGCGCCCGTCCACGTCGGAGAACAGCGTCGGCCCGATGGCGGCGTGATAGAGCGCGGTCGCCATGATCGTGCGCTGTTCGGCGCTGCCGCCGGTCACGGCGATATGCGAGAGTTCCTCGGTCCAGGCGCGGGCGGCAGCCTGGCGATAGGTCTCGAAGTCGAAGTGCGTGGCCTCTGCGGCAAGGTTGGCGCGGGCGCCGGCCACGTCCACGGCGGAAACCGCGGTGCGCACCACGATCGGCGCGCTTCCCGCATCGTCGAAGTGGATTGCGGCTTTCAGGCGGCGGCCCTTTACTCCGGTGCTGCCCTTTGGCTGGGGTGCGTCGTCGTCGCCGAAGAATTCCACCCGCCTCGGCGGGCGCGAGAACTGCATCGCGAAATAGATGTGGCGGCCCTTGGCCCAGCGGAACACCCGCCGCTGGCCGGTGAGGGTGCCGTCCGCATCCAGCGTCATTTCGGCATCGTCGATCAGCGGGTACTTGTCGGACGAGTCCAGTACCAGATGCGAGAGATCGATCAGCAGGTGGCCGCTACCGACCGGATAGACGTGCCGCTGGATGCCGGTCCGCAGCGTCGTGGTGAGCTCGCTTGCCACGCCGTTTTCGAGCTGGACCCGGTAATAGCCCGGCTCTGCAGCCTCGTCGCTGTAGCGCAGGCGATAGCCTTCGTCCGGACGGTCGAGCGGTCCGGGGGTGAGGCGCACTTCGCCCCGGCAGGGCACGACGAGCACGTCGAGCATGTCGCCGATGCCGGTACCCGAAAGGTGCGTATGCGAGAAGCCGAGCAGCGAGGCGTCGCCGTGGTGGTAGCCGGAACAGGTGTCCCAGCGCGCGGTGTCGGTGTCTGGGCTGAGCTGGACCATGCCGAAGGGCAGGGTGGCGCCGGGGAACGTATGGCCATCGCCGCCGGTACCGATGAAGGGATCGACTTTCGCGACGGGTTCGGCCTCGGCGGCGAGTGCGCGCGTGGCTCCGGCAGGCACGGCGGCGGCCAGCAGCGCAAGGCGGCAGGAGCCGGACATCAGGCGGCGGCGGCTGAAGGCGGTCATATCTGGCATCCCCTTATATTTAAAAGGACGGCGCCTGTCCGTCAGGTCAAAAACCTTCGGGACAGGCGCCGGCCCGTGTGCATGCAGATCTTAATGAGGAGGAGAGGGACCTACACGCTTTTGCACGGGACTTAGAAGCTGAACTGGGCCGTCGCGGCGAAGACGCGGCCGTTCTTGTAGAACGCGGTCGGCGCCGACTTCAGGCCGCTATACGAATAGTACGTCGAGTCGAGCAGGTTCTGGGCATTGGCCTGGACCGTGAAGTGCTCGTTGATCTTGTAGGAGATCGAGGCATCGAGCTGGTGATACCCATCGGTCGAATCCACCGAATTCAGGCGGCCGATGCCGGTGAAGTAGTGACTGCGCCAGTTCCAGCTGACGCGGGCCTGGAACGGACCCTTCTCGAAGTAGGGGATCACGTTGATCGTGTGCTTCGAGAGATAGGGCAGGTTGAGCACGTTGCCGTCCACGTCCCGGCCACCCTTGGCATCGGCGAAGGTGTAGTTGGTCAGGATGCCGAAACCGCCCCAGATCGGCGTCTGGAAGCCGAGTGACACGCCATTGACGGTGGCGTTAGAGGCGTTGATCGGGCTGGAGACGATATAAGTCTCGTTCTGCTGGGTCAGATTGTTGAACAGCACCTGTTCGTTGGTGGTGGTGACGATGTACGACGAAATCTCGCGGCGGAAATACTCAGCCGAAAGCAGCGCGCTGTGGCCGAAGTACCATTCGGCCGAAAGCTCGTAGTTCGTCGATGCGTAAGGCTTCAGGTCGGGGTTGCCGCCACCTGCCGTAAGCTGGGTGTCGTTGCGGCTGAAGGCGCCTGCCAGCTGGCCGTAGCGCGGACGGGCGAGAACTTTCGCAACCGAGCCGCGAACCTTGATCTGGTCATTGACTTCCCAGCTTACGTTGATGCTGGGCAGGCCCTTCAGATAGTCGTTCTTCGCGCGGGTAGGTGCGTAGCTGTCGCTTTCGGAAGTATAGAGGTAATAGTCCGAGATGTCCTGCGTGTAGACCGCGCGGTAGCCCACGTTGCCGCGGATCGGCCCGGTTTCGAAGTCGAGCTGGACGTAAGCTGCAGCGGCCTTTTCGCGGACCTTGAACGAGGTGCCTTCGTCAAGTCCGGTATCGACGTAGATGCCGTTCTCCAGCGTGTTGATGACATCGCCGCTGCGCAGCGTGGCGAACTGATTGGCATTGCCGCCCGAGCCGAGACCGCTGAACAGGCCCGAAGGCGTCAGCGTGTAGTCGTAGTCGGCCAGGCTGGTCGGATCGGTGAGATATACCTGCGAGCCGGTGGCGCGCAGGCTGTTGACGTGATCGGATGCCTTCACGCCCATGCGCACGGACTTGAAGAAGGCGTCGTCCACTTCCCACTTGGCGTCCAGCTGGCCGTAGTATTCCTTGTCGCGCTGACGCGAGGTAGCGATGCCGCCGATCTGATAGGCTTGGATCGTGCTGCCGTCGGGAAGGGTGACATTGCGCAAGTCGGACCGGAAGAACGCATTGGGGTCCGTCGGCGGGGTCGAGAACGTCACCGAAGTCTGGTTCTGCCCGTAGCTGTAGCTGAAGGGCATGTTGGACTGGAGGTTCATCAGGTATTCGGGGTTGGTACCACCCGTTGCCCTGGTCCAGCCGACGTTGCCCGAAAGGGTCAGGTGATCGGTGGCCTTCCAGGAAGAGGCGAGATTGTAGCTGTCGGTGCGAACCTTGGTCTTGCGGTAGTTCATGTCCAGCTGCGAGCTGGTCGAAGGCAGATTGGTCGCGCCGAAAGAGGCGTTGGTGATGAGGCCGTTGGCGATCGTCGCCGATTCCAGCGATCCGGCAGCCCAGGTCGGCACCACGTACATCGACTGGCTGAAGTTGTTGTAGGTGCCTTCGATATGCAGGCCCGTCAGGTTGAATTCGAGACGGTCGCTGGGCGCCCACTGTACGGCGAACTGGCCGCCGATGCGTTCGCGGGTCTGCTTGAAGTAGGCATGGTTGATGCCGTAGGGATAGCGGGCGTTGGCAAGGTCTGCGGCGGTGCCGCCGGTGAGAACCGCGTTCGAGTTGTTCAGCGTGACATTGCCGTCCGCGTCGGTCGACGTGAAGTCCGAGCCACTGTTGTAGCCGAAATATTCGACGCCCGCGCGAGCCAGCGAATCCCTGTCGTAAGTGCCTGCAACGAGGATGCCGAAGGTCGCGCTGTCGTTCTTCCAGCTATAGAGCAGCGAGCCGCGCGGATTGCCGATTTCCGAGCGGTCGTTGTAGCCGTAGCCGATCGAGCCGTTGATCGTGTTGGCGGCAAGATCGAGCGGCTTACGGGTGCGCACGATTACAGTGCCACCGAGCGAACCTTCGTCGATACGCGGTTCGGGGGACTTGAAGACCTCGATCTGCGAGACGATTTCGGGCGCCAGCAGCGAGTAGTTGAAGGTGCGGCCGGTCACGTCGCCCGAGTTGCCGCCCCAGTCGGCCGAGGCGATCGTGTGGCCGTCGATCAGGACGCGGTTGAGCGCCGGGTCGGTACCCTGGATCGAGACGCGCTCGCCGATGCCGAACTGGCGGTCGACGCTGACGCCGGGAATGTGGGACAGCGACTCCGCAACGTTGCGGTCAGGGAATTTGCCGATGCCTTCGGCGGTGATCACGTCGACCACGGCGTCGGCATTGCGCTTGACGTTGATGGCATTGGTCAGGGCATCGCGAATGCCGGTGACGACGATCGCGCCGTCCTGATCCTGGGAATCCTGTGCGGCATCCTGGGCAAGCGCCGGGACGGCAAAGCCCACTGTGGCGCTGGTGGCAAGCAACATCGCGCTTACAAATTTCATCGTTGTTATCCTCATGACCCGAACCCGAATGCGCGCTTCAGCGATTGTCGCTTGTCGAAGACGCGCCGAAATCTTGCCGTGCCCTGAAAGTTTCCCTGTTGAATGCCAATATCATTCCAATGTCGCAATTGAATGTCACCAAAATAGGTCCTCCTGTCCATCGGAAATTTTTTCCTTCTTGTGGAAGAGGTGGTTTCGCGCGCCGAATTGAGGAAATGTCGGCGGGAATCGAGCGGTTTCGGGCGTGTTAGGTGCTGGTGAGTAACCCCAAGGCGGGCTGTGGGGTGGTGTAGCAGGCCAAAGTATGTCCAATTCGAGCGATCGCGAATCGCACCGTCGTGCGATGCGCTGGCGGAATCATGGGGGAACCGGCGAAGTGCTTGAGGTCTGTGTCGAAGATGCTGCGGGCGTTGCCGCGGCGGTTGCAGGTGGGGGCGATCGCATCGAGCTTTGCAGTGCACTGGCACTGGGCGGACTGACGCCGTCGCGATCGCTGGTTCGTCTTGCTGCGGCCGTACCGGTTCCGGTGCATATGCTCTGCCGCCCGCGCGAAGGCGACTTCGTTTACGATGCGCGTGAAGTCGCACAAGTGCGGGACGATATCGATCTGGCGGCAGAGGCGGGGCTGGCGGGAATCGTGATCGGTGCGGGGTCTTCGAGTGGACTCGATCTCGCGATTCTCGGCGAATGGCTCGACCATGCAAGAAATGCCGGTGCGGCGCGGGGCGCGCGCCTGTCGTTGACCCTGCACCGGGTTTTCGACCTGCTCGACGATTTGGAAAACGGTCTGGAACAGGCGGTGGCGATGGGTTTCGATCGCATCCTGACGTCGGGCGGTGCGGTGCGGGCGCCCGAGGGCGCGCGCATGCTGGCGCATCTTCAGGAACTTGCGGCAGGCAGGATCGTGATTCTTGCCGGGGCCGGCGTCTCTGCCGAGGCGGTTCCCGTACTTCGCGAGGCTGGGATCGTCGAATTCCATGGCTCCTGCCGGAAAGTGGGCGGCGTGCTCGATGTCGCTGCAATGGCGCGACTGGAGGAACTGGGCTTCCAGAAAGCGGCGAGGGCGGTCACGGATTCGGGCGAAGTGGCCCGTCTCAAGGCGGCAATCGCGCAGGCGTGAGGCTTGGGCGGCGGTGGCTGGCATCCTTTCCTCTTCGGGCAAGTCCGCAGAAGGTGCTTGAGAGGAAAGAAAATCGCCGCACGTGAGCGAAACCAATTGCGCATCGCTTGGAGTTCGGGAATACCAATATAGAACTTATACCGATATTGGTAAGCAGTCGTTCCGGTCCGGCGCTTCTTTCGCCGACCGGACTCGATATGCAGGAGAGCCCTAGACATGCCGTCCGACGCCGCAAATCCTTCGCTTTCCCTGATGGCCTGTGAGGCTGCCGAGGCCCCGCAGGCCGTGCGCAGCTTCCTGCAGAACAACCGCACCGTTCTCATGAAGCTGGCTCAGGATCTGCGCGACGATCCGCCCTCGGTGGTGGTGACTTGCGCGCGCGGCTCTTCCGACAATGCGGCGACTTACGCCAAGTATCTGATCGAGACGCTGGCAGGCGTGCCGGTGTCCTCGTCGGCGCTCAGCGTCTCCTCGGTGTTCGGCGCCGAGATGCAGCCGGGCCGGGTGCTGGTGATCGCAATCTCGCAGAGCGGCCGCAGCCCGGACCTGCTCGCCGCCGTCGAAGCGCATCGCCGGGCCGGGGCCCGGGTCGTCGCGCTCGTCAACGACGAGACCGCGCCGCTGGCCGATCTGGCGCACTGGGTGCTGCCGCTCCACGCCGGTCCCGAAAAGTCGGTGGCGGCGACCAAGTCCTATATCGCCTCGCTCGCCGGGGTGGCGGCGCTGGTGGCGCACTGGACCGGCGATGCCCCGCTCGGCCTCGCGCTGGAGCGCCTGCCGGAAGGGCTGGAAGTGGCCGCGAATACTGCGCCCTTCGATCTGGTCGGCCAGCTGTCGCAGGCGAACAATCTCTTCGTGATCGCGCGCGGATACGGTTTCGGCATCGCCCAGGAAGGCGCGCTGAAGCTCAAGGAAACCTGTGCGCTCCACGCCGAGGCCTATAGCGCCGCCGAAGTGCGCCACGGCCCGATGACGATCATCAACGAAGGCTTCCCTATCGTCGCTTTCGCCACCTCCGACGCCAGCGGCGATAGCGTGCGCGGGGCGGCGGCGGAATTCGCCGGTCGCGGCGCGCAAGTTGCGCTGCTCGATGCCGAGCAGCCGTTCGGTGACAGCACGCTGGCAACACTGGCCGGCCATGCCGCGCTGGAGCCGCTGCTGATGATCCAGACTTTCTATCCGCAAGTGAACGTACTTTCGCTTGCGCGCGGGCTCGACCCGGACAATCCCGCCCACTTGCGCAAGGTCACCGAGACTCTCTGATGAAAATCGCCTTCGTCAACGGCAACGTCTATCTGGATCGCGCCTGGGCGCGCGATGCCGTGGTGAGCGTGGAGCAGGGGCGCATCGTTTCGGCGCAGCGTGGAATTGAGGCCGACGAAGTCGTCGACCTCGACGGCGGCTGGCTGGTGCCGGGCTTCATTGACGTGCAGGTCAACGGCGGCGGCGGGGTGCTGCTCAACGACGCACCGACGCCGCAGGGCATTGCCACGATCGCCGCCGCGCACGCGCGGTTCGGCACGACCGCGCTGTTGCCGACGCTCATCAGCGCGACGCCGGACGTGATAGCGCGCGGCCTCGACGCCACCGACGAGGCGATTGCGGCAGGCGTGCCCGGCTGCATCGGCATCCACGTCGAAGGTCCGGTGCTCAACGTGAAACGGCGCGGCATCCATTCCGAGGGCAACTTGCGCAAGCTGGACGACCAGATGGTCGACCTGCTGACGCGGCCCCGTGCGGGCAAAGTGCTGTTCACGATCGCGCCCGAATATCTCCATGCCGATCAGGCCAAGGCGCTGATCGCGGCCGGGGTCGTGCTGGCGATGGGCCATTCCGACGCCGATTACGAGACCGCGCGCGCGGCCTTCGACATGGGCGTAACCGGCGTGACGCACTTGTTCAACGCGATGTCGGCGCTGCATCACCGCAATCCCGGCATGGTCGGCGCGGCGCTGGAAAACCGGACGGCCTGGTGCGGACTCATTGCCGACGGCTATCATGTCCACCCCGCCGCGATGCGTGTCGCGCTGGCGAGCCGCCCGCTCGACCGCTTCGTGCTGGTGACGGACGCGATGTCCTGTGTCGGCACCGATCTCACCAGCTTCGAGCTTGACGGCCGCGAGATAATCGTCGCGGAAGGGCGCTGCGTGGGCGCGGACGGCACGCTGGCGGGCGCTTCGCTCGATATGGCCGCTGCCGTGCGCAATGCCGTGGACATGGCGGGGCTTTCGGTGGGGCAGGCGGTCGACATGGCCAGCGTGCAACCGGCGGAATTCCTGGGCCTCGGCTCCGAACGCGGCGTGATCGCCGCCGGATATACCGCCGATTTCGTCCAACTCGACCGCGCCATGGCGCCGCAGGCGACCTGGATCGCCGGCGAACGGGCATTCTGATATCGATTCCTGGAGACAAGCCACAATCATGACTGCCTCCGTTTCTTCCATGACTGCCGACCGGGCCATGACACCCGCCGAGCACACCATCGCCATCAAGGCGCCGCTGGAGGGCTGGCTGGCGCCGCTCTCCGAAATTCCCGATCCGGTCTTTGCCGGGGGAATGCTCGGCGACGGCGTGGCCATCGATCCGACCGGCTCGGTGCTGCACGCGCCTTGCGCGGGCACCGTGGCTTCGCTCGCCGCGACCGGCCATGCCGTGACCCTGCGCCTCGAAGGCGGGGCGGAACTGCTGGTCCATCTCGGCGTCGATACCGTGGCGATGGGCGGGCGCGGTTTCACGCCGCTCGTGGGGCAGGACCAGAGCGTGGCGGCGGACGATCCGCTGGTGCGCTTCGACCTCGACGCCGTGGTGACGGGCGCGGCCAGCGCAATGACGCCGGTGCTCCTGCTCGCCAGCGAGGAATGGGCGCTGGAATCGAAGCGCGATCCCGGCCCGGTAAAGGTCGGCGATACGGTGATGACGCTGCGCCGGGTGGCAGGCGAAAGTGCCGCCACGGCGGAAGCCTCTGCCTCGCCCGACGAGGAACTGTTGCGCGAACTCTCCGTTCCGCTGCGCCACGGTATTCACGCTCGCCCGGCCGCGCGCCTGCGGCAGGTCGCGACGTCGTTCGACGCCGTGGTGCGCATCGAGATCGCGGGCAAGACCGCCAGCCTGCGCAGCCCGGTCGGCGTGCTGGCGCTGGGGATCAAGCTTGGTGACCGCATCTCGCTCCACGCGCGCGGAACGCAGGCCGGTGAGGTGCTCGATGCGCTGGAGGCCCTGATCGCCAGCGGCATGGGCGAACTGGCGCACGGCGACGAAAAGCCTGCACCGCAGCCGGTGCGCGCCGCCGCGCCCGCGCCTGTCACGCGCCGCGTCACGGCGATTGCGGCGGACGGCACGCTGGCAGGCGTCGTCGCCGCGCCCGGCGTGGCGGTGGGTCAGGCAGTCCACTACCGGCTTGGCGAAGTCGAGATCGCCGAAGGTTCGGGCGATCCCGCCATCGAACGTGTGCTGCTGGACCGCACGCTGGCGGAACTGCGCGCCAGAATCGCGCAGGAAAGCGAAGGCGCGCCGGACCATGCGGCCTCGATCCTCGCGGCCCATGCGGTCATGCTGGAGGACGAGGACCTGCTCGCCGCCGCCCATGAGGCCATGGCGAAAGGCGAGAGCGCCGGGGCGGCCTGGCGGCTGGCGATCGGCTCGCAAGTCGATCTCCTGCTGCGTTCGGGCGACGCCCGCCTGGCCGAGCGCGTGGATGACATGCGCGATCTCGAACGGCAGGTGCTCTGCGCGCTGATCGGCGGCGATGCCATCGGCTTCGCGCTGCCCGAAAACGCCGTGGTGATCGCCGAGGATTTGCTGCCGTCGCAGCTTATGGCGCTCGCTCCGGAACGGCTCGCTGCGATCTGTCTCGTCAATGGCGGGCCGACTTCGCACGTCGCCATTCTTGCCGCCGGGCTTGGCGTGCCGATGCTGGTGGCGATGGGAACGGCGCTCGACGATATTGCCGAGGGTAAGCTGCTGGTCGTCGATGCCGCCGCCGCGCGGCTCGAAACCGGGGCTTCGCAGATGCGGATCGACGGCGTTCGCGAGCAACTGGCCATCCAGGCCGCCCGCCGCGCCGCCGCGCTCGAAGCCAAGGGGCCGTGCCATACCGCCGATGGCAGCCGGATCGAGGTCTTCGCCAATCTCGGCTCGCTGGCCGATGCCCGTCAGGCGATGGCCAACGGCGCCGAAGGCAGCGGTTTGCTGCGCAGCGAGTTCCTTTTCGTGGAGCGCGCCCAGGCGCCGAGCGCGGCGCAGCAGCTGGAGACCTATCAGGCCATCGCCGATGCGCTGGAAGGCCGCCCACTGATCGTGCGCCTGCTCGATATCGGCGGCGACAAGCCCGCGCCGTTCCTGCCGATGGCGCCCGAGGAGAACCCGGCGCTGGGCCTGCGCGGCATTCGCGTCGGCCTTGCCTATCCCGAACTGCTCGAAGCGCAGGTCGAGGCGATCCTCAGCGTCCGGCCTGTCGGGCAGTGCAAGATCATGGTGCCGATGGTAGCCAGCCTTTCCGAACTGCGCGCGGTGCGCAGCGTGGTGGATAGCGTGGCAGCGCGGCTGGGCCTGGTCGAGCCGGTGTCGCTGGGCATCATGATCGAGACCCCCGCCGCTGCCGCAACCGCGGATATTATGGCGCGCGAGGCCGATTTCCTTTCGGTGGGCACCAACGATCTTACCCAATATGCCTTGGCGATGGACCGGGGCAATTCGGCGGTGGCCTCGGCCATCGACGGGCTTCACCCGGCAGTGCTGCGCCTGATCGCGCTCACTTGCGAGGGAGGTGCGCGGCATGGCCGCTGGACCGGCGTCTGCGGTTCGCTGGCCTCCGATCCGCTGGCGGTGCCGCTGCTGCTGGGCCTCGGCGTGGCGGAGCTTTCCGCGACGCCTGCCCAGGTGCCGGACATCAAGGCGCTGGTGACGGGTCTCACCATCGAAAGCTGCCGCGCGCTTGCCGCGCAGGCGCTGGAATGCGGCTCGGCGGCGGAAATCCGTGAGCTTGTACGCGAATTTCTGAAGGAGCAGGGGGCATGAGGCGGGTTCTCGAAACGTTGCAGCCACTGGGCCGTGCGCTCATGCTGCCGATCGCGGTGCTGCCGGTGGCGGGGCTGCTGCTGCGGCTCGGACAACCGGACCTGCTGGATACCGCACTGTTAAGCGCGGCGGGCGATGCGCTGTTCTCGCACCTCGGCCTGCTTTTCTCGATCGGCGTCGCCACTGGCTATGCGCGCGACGGCAATGGCGCCGCCTGCCTTGCGGGCATCGTCTGCTTCCTCGTCGCCACCGAAGGTGCCAAAGTGCTTATGCCGGTGCCGCCGGGGATCGACCCCGCGCTGGCCAAGGACGCCTTCGCGGCGGCAGTGGCGGCGGCCAAGAGCCAGGCCATCGGGCGGCTCGACGTGCCGATCGGCATCATCTCCGGCCTTGTCGGCGGGCTTTTCTACAACCGCTTCTCGGCGATGAAGTTGCCGGAATATCTCGCCTTCTTCGGCGGGCGCCGCTTCGTGCCGATCGTTTCGGGCGTGGCCGGTCTGGTGATCGCCAGCGTGGTCGGCCTCGGTTTCCAGCCGATCGTCACCGGCATCGACGGCGTGAGCCACGGCATCACCGGGCTCGGCGGCTTCGGCCTGTTCCTGTTCGGCCTCATCAACCGGCTGCTGCTGGTGACGGGCCTGCACCACGTCTTCAACAACCTGTTCTGGTTCGTCTTCGGCGACTACAACGGCGCCCACGGCGACATTCGCCGCTTCTTCGCGGGCGATCCCACCGCCGGGAGCTTCATGACCGGCTTCTTCCCTGTCATGATGTTCGGCCTGCCCGCCGCCTGCCTCGCGATGTACCGCGCGGCGCGGCCCGAGCGGCGCAAGGCGGTTGGCGGCATGTTCTTCAGCCTCGCGCTGACCTCGCTGCTGACTGGCGTGACCGAGCCGATCGAATTCAGCTTCATGTTCCTCGCCCCGGTCCTCTACGCGATCCACGCGGTTCTGACCGGCGTTTCGATGTGGCTGACCGACGCGCTGGGCATGCACCTCGGCTTCGGGTTCTCGGCGGGCCTGTTCGACTACGTGCTGAACTTCGGCAAGGCGACGCGCCCACTGATGCTGGTGCCGGTGGGGCTGCTCTACTTCGCGGTCTACTACGGCGTGTTTTCTTTCGCGATCCGCAAGCTCGATCTCAAGACACCGGGCCGCGAGGACGAGGACCTTGCAGCACCCGCGGAGGCGGAGGCATCGGCGGAAGCAACCCGCGGGCATGCCTATCTCGCGGCACTGGGCGGCAGCGGCAACCTTGTGGAAGTTTCCGCCTGCACCACGCGCCTGCGTCTCATCATCGTCGATCACGGCGCGGTGGACGAGGCGCGGCTCAAGGCGCTCGGCGCGCGGGGCATCGTGCGTCCTTCGGACAAGGCGCTTCAGGTGATCCTCGGCCCGGTGGCGGACATCGTTTCGGTGGAAATCCGCGAGGCCATCGCGGCAGGCCCTGCGGTGAGCGCCCCGCGTGCGGCACCGGTATCGGCTGCTGCCGAAAGCGCGGCGCAGATGGCGCTTCCAGCGAACCTCGTGCAGGCTCTCGGCGGTGAAGGCAATGTGCGCGGCGCGGCGCGCTATGGCAACCGCCTGCGGGTCGAACTGGCCGATGCGACAGTGATCGACGAAGCAGCGTTGACTGCCGCCGGAGTCCGTGCCGTCGGTGCGACCGAGGGCGCGGCGATCCATCTACTGTTTGCCGTGGCCGACCTCGACCGGATTGCCGCCTGAGTTAGTCTATCGAGCCGCCCGCACTCCGCTTAGTTGCGGGGTGCGGGCGGCTCGATGAATCAGGCCGAGACGTAGACCCTGCCGGTCAGCCCGCTGGGCTGGCCTTCCGCTACCTGAACCAGAACGACGAGCGTGCGCGCACCGCTGCCCGCCGGGATTGTCACGGTCAGAGCGCTCCCAGCCGCATCGGTCTTGCGCGCGGCCAGCTTGCCGTCGAGCCAGACTTCCGCCGCGCCGGTGATTCCGGCGAAGTGCAGGGTGCCGCCCTCGGCAGCGACTTTCTTCCACGAGATGAAGCGAGTGCGATAGCTGCGCCACCCCGCGCTTCCCGCAGGCGCGGCCACGCCCGAACGCACGAAGTCCCACGAGTTGTTGTCGCCGTCCACCGGGGCGAGCGCCGGATCGGGTTTCTGCGGGAACAGGGCTGACCTACGCCAGTCGGTGATCGGCATTTCCGCCGGGACGACCGGTACTTGCGCGCGTGGGTCGCGCGGCGCGCGGGCGAGGCTGAGGCGCGCGGAACGCAGGCCGCTTGCACTCGCCGCCAGCGTCAGCCGCTGGCCGCTGGCATCGCCTTCGACGATGACCTGGGCAAGGCCGTTGAACAGCGCACGCTTGCTACCCTTCTCGCTCGCATGATCGTTCGGATTGCCGTTGCCGAGGCCGATGATACGCCCGCCGGAGATCATGAAATCCACCGGCAGGTTTGCGGTCGGCACATGACGGCCGCGTGCGTCCACGCAGTCCACGGTGATCGCCTGCACGTCCTCGCCGTCGCTGGCGAGGGCCTGCCGCGCAGGCGTCAGACGCAGGGCGACCGGCGCGCCGACGGTCTCATGGACGGCACTGGCGACGACCTTGCCGCCGCGCAGCGCCAGCGCCTCGATCCGGCCGGGGCGATAGGGCACCTGGAAAGTGTGGCCCATGATCCGGTCGGCGGCGGGGACGCGCTCGATCACTTCGCCGTTGAGGCGCAGCTCGATGGCTTCGGCATTGGTGATCGCGAAGACTTCCAATGTCTGCCCTTCGCGTCCCGGCCAGGTCCAGTGCGGCGTCAGCCAGATCACCGGGGCATCGTCGCGCCAGTGGGCCGAATGGATGCCGAAGGCGGTCTTGGGGAAGCCGCAGAGGTCCATCACGCCGAAGAAGCTGCTGGTCGAGGGCCAGGCATAAGGCGTCGGCTCACCGTGATAGTCGAAGCCGGTCCAGACGAACCCACCCGCCACGAAAGGCCGCTCGGCGATCATCTTCCACGTCTCGCGGTGGGTCGCGCCCCAGGAGGCCGCTTCCTTGTCGAACGAGGTGATGACCTGCTGGGCCGGAATGCTCTCGAAAGCACCGCGCGTCTCGTAGGCGCTGGTGTCTTCCGAACTGGTGATCGGCTTGTCCGGGTGGAGGGCGTGGAACTTGTCGTAATCGGCCTGGTAGTAGTTGAAGCCCATGACATCGACGACGGTGGAGACGTTCTCGGGGTTGTAGAACGATCCGTTCATCGCCGCCGTCACTGGGCGCTGGGTGTCGAGTTCGCGCACGGCCTTGCGCATCCGGCGGACCATCTCGACGCCCGCATGGGTGCCTTGCATCGGCTCCTCGTTGAACACCGACCAGAGCACGATCGAGGGGTGGTTGCGGTCTCGCCGGACCATCCATTCGAGCTGCGCCAGATAGTCGGGCGCGGGGTTGAACAGGCGGTTCTCGCCCATGACGACGAAGCCCAGCCGGTCGCACCAGTCGAGCACTTCCTTGGCGGGGGCATTGTGCGACATGCGGATGGCGTTGCAGCCCATCGCCTTCAGGCGCTGCAGGCGCCAGAGCGCCAGCGCGTCCGGGATAGCGGTGCCGACGCCGGTGTGGTCCTGGTGGATGCATACGCCCTTGAGCTTGGTCTCGATGCCGTTGAGCACCATTCCGCGCGCGGGGTCGAAGCGCACCGTGCGGAAGCCGATGAACTGGCGCCGGGTGTCCACGACTTTGCCATCGTGCAGCAGGTCCACCTCGACGCTGTAGAGCACCGGGCTGTCGGGCGACCAGAGCCTGACCGTGCCGGGGGTGAGTTCGGCAGTGACTTTCGCCTGTTCGAGCGGGCCGACCGCAGCGCTGCCGTGCGTGCGATTGATTTCGCGGCCTTCGGGATCGAGCAGGCGGGCGGCGATCTCGGCCTGTCCGGTGTCTTCGCCGACGTTCGACAGGCTGACTTCCACCGGCACGCGCCAAGCGCCGTCGTCCTGATGGACCGGGTCGCAGTAGACGCCGTCCGTCTCGATCGACAGGGCAGGGCGGCTGACCAGCCAGACGTGGCGGTAGAGGCCCGCGCCTTCGTACCACCAGCCCTCGCGCGCCGTGGCATCGACGCGCACGGCGATCCAGTTCACCTCGTCGCCGAAGCGGGCGAAGGGGGTGAGGTCAACGATGACGCTGCTGTAGCCCGACCACGAATGGGCCACTTCGCTGCCGTTGATCCAGATCGTGGCATGAGTGGCGATGCCGTCGAAATGGAGTTCGAGGCGGCGGCCCTTCTGGCTTTCGTCCAGCCGCAGCAGGCGGCGATACCAGCCGATCCCGCGCGGGCGGTAGCCCTGTGAGACATTGGCGCTTTCGCTCACGTCCTGGGCGATGGCCCAGTCATGCGGGAGGTCGACCGTCTGCCAGTCGGAATCGTCGAAGGCCAAAGCCGCCGCACCGCGTGCATTGCCTGCCTTGACCGAGAGGTAGGTGGCATTGTGGTCGGCCGGTTCGGCAACCGTGATCTCGCCTTGGTGGAAGCGCCAGCCGCGTTCGAGCAGGGTGCGCGAGGGGTCGGTCTCGGGCAGGCGGGGCGAGGGGCCGGGGAGCGGGGCGGGCATCGGCAGTCCGTCCGGCAGGCCGGGTCCGAACTCAGGTTTGGCAGCCGCAAAAGTGGAAGTCGAAAGGGCGGGCAGAAGGGTAGCGACGGCGCCGGTGGAGGCGCCGCGCAGCAGCAATTCGCGTCTTTTCATGAACCCTCGATCAGCTCGGCAACGAAGTCGTAGGAGTCGCCGCGATAGTAGGAGCGGGTGAATTCGACGATGCGCCCGTCACGCAGGAAGCCGTGACGCTCGATCAGCAGACCGGCGTGGCCGGATTCGACGCCCAGCATCTTGGCGTGTTCGGTGCCGAAGGGCACCGCGCGCAGGCGCTGGAGTGCGCGGACCGGGCGGTTGCCGCTCTTTTCCAGTGCGCTGTAGAGCGAATCCTCGACGACATCGAGGCTGGCAAGGCAGTACCCGGCGATCGTCGAGATTTCGAGCGCGAGCGGCTCGTCGTCGGCATAGCGGATGCGGGTGAAGCGCAGCACTGTGCTGCCGGGCGCGAGGCCCAGCGCCATCGATTCCTCGGGATTGACCGCGCCGGTCATGCGCGAGACCCAGGCGCTGGAGGCGCGCTTGCCGCGCGCGGCCATGTCCTCGCTGAACGAGGTCAGCTTGGAAAAGCTCTTCTCCACGCGCGAGGCGACGAAGGTGCCTGCCCCGCGCCGCCGCGTCAGCAGGCCTTCCTCGACAAGCCCCGCGATCGCCTTGCGCACGGTGATACGCGAGACATCGTACTCGATCGCGAGGTTGCGTTCCGGCGGTATGGCCTCGTTCTGGTCGAGCACACCCTCGGATATGGCATCGCGGATCAGCTGCTGGAGCTGGATGTAAAGCGGCGCAGCATTGTCTTCGCGCAGACGACCAATCCGGTCGGAAAATGACATTCGATCCCCCTTCGGCCCATTCTTTGCGAATGGCTTTACATTGGTCCTGTCATGCTGACAATCGCAGCAAATGGTCGCAATTCAACCTCAATTTGCAGGAAAGGAATAAGACCTATTGCGGGAAAGGATATATTTTGGTTACCTATCCGATCAAGGCACAAGACAATGAGGGGCAGCGATGGGCACCAGAACCAAGGGACAGCAGGCGTTTCGGGCAGGGGCCATGGCGACCGCTTCGATCCTTGCCTGGCTGGCTTTCTCGGCGCCCGCGCAGGCGCAATCGCTTCTTCCACTGACGCCATGGCCCGCTTCGGTCGAGCAGGGTAGCGGCAAGCTGCTGGTCGCTGCGGGATCGGCGGTCGCGGTTCCTCCCGGCGACACGGATGCCGCTGAGGCGGCAAAGCTGCTTGTCGATCATGCGAAGCGCGCGAACGGTTTCGCGCTTTCGACCACTTCGGCGAACACGGCGCCGATCCGCTTCGAGCGCGATCCGGGGATCCCGGGTGCCGAGGCCTATCGGCTGACGGTGACGCCGGCTGGCGCGGTCATTGCCGCTTCGGGCAAGTCCGGCTTCCTCTACGGCGCGATGACGCTGATGCAGCTGCTGACGACCGAACCCGGCACGGCGGTCAGGCAGGTTTCGGTCCCGGTGCTCACCATCCAGGATTCGCCGCGCTTCGCCTGGCGCGGAGTGATGGTCGATCCCTGCCGCCACTTCCAGCCGATCGAATCCATCTACGCCATCGTCGATCGCATGGTCGAGGTGAAGCTCAACACCCTGCATTTCCACCTTTCCGACGATCAGGGCTGGCGTTTCGAGGTCAAGCGCTACCCCGAGCTCACCCGCATCGGCGCCTGGCGCAACGCCCCTGACACCGGCGACGGCCCGGGCGAGCGTAACGGCGGTTTCTACACGCAGGAGCAGCTGAAAGCGCTCGTCGCCTATGCCGCTGCGCGTGGTATTACCGTCGTGCCGGAGATCGACCTGCCGGGCCATGCGCAGGCGCTCGTCGCCGCCTATCCCGAACTCGGCGTGCCGGGTTCGAGGTCCAAAGTGTCGAACGGCTGGGGCATCTTCCCCTGGCTGTTCAACCCGAACGAGGCGGGCATGACGTTCGTGCGCAATGTGCTGGACGAGGTGATGGAAGTGTTCCCCTCGCAGTACATCCATCTCGGCGGCGACGAGGCGGTGAAGGACCAGTGGGAGCGCTCGCCCGAAGTCCAGTCGCAGATGCGAAAACTCGGCATCAAGAGCGAGAACGCGATGCAGAGCTGGATGATCGACCGCTTCGGCGAATATCTCGCGCAGCATGGCCGCCGCCTGATCGGCTGGGACGAGATCCTCGAAGGCGGCCTGCCCGCCTCGGCCTCGGTGATGAGCTGGCGCGGCGAGCGGGGCGCGGTCGATGCGGCCAATGCCGGGCACGACGTGGTGCTCTCGCCCGCGCCGACGCTCTATCTCGACAATCTGGAATCGAGCCTGCCGGACGAGGCGCCGGGACGCATCTCGATCCAGTCGATGGAGACGGTCTATCGCTACGATCCGATGCCCAAGGGAATCGACGCGGCCAAGGCGAAACATGTCATGGGCGTGCAGGGCAATGCCTGGAGCGAGTACATCGTCACGCCTTGGCAGTTGCAGCACAAGCTATTCCCGCGCGTCGGCGCCATTGCCGAAACCGCCTGGTCGCCGCAAGTCGCAGGCACGAAGGACTATGCGGGCTTCCTCGCGCGCCTGACGCCGCAGATCCGGCGCTGGAAGCAGGACGGCTTCGAAGTGTCCGACAGCGCCTTCGCGGTGGCCTTCACCCCGGCCCAGACGCGCGGCGCGGCGCTCGATGCGAAGCGCCTCGGCGTGACTTTGGCGACGCAGGCGCCCTACGGCACGATCCGCTACACGCTGGACGGCAAGGCGCCGGGCGTAAAGTCTCGCGCATATGCCAAGGCTCTTGTCGTGAAACCGGGCACGGTCGTCACTGCCGCCAGCTTCGCGCCGGACGGTTCGCCGCTTTCCGCGCCGCGTCGCTACGATACCGCGCGCGAGACGCTGCTGACGTCGACCGCATCGACGCTCACCGCCTGCCCGCGCGGTTCGCAGGGTCTGCGCATCCCGCTGAACGCCGATGCGACGAGCAACGGCCCGGCCTACAACGTCAATATCTTCGACACCTGCCAGGCCGACGACCATGCGCCGCTGGCCCATGCGAAGACGATCACTGTCTCGGTCGCGCGCCTGCCGCGCAACTGGGGCCTCGCGCATGAGGAATCGGCGGTGATCGGGCATTATGCCGTGACCCCGCATGGCGAACTCGTCATCAGCGCGGGTTGCCGCGCGGCGGAAAAGAGCGCCGACCGCAAGCAGAAGGAGCACGCACCGATGCCGGGCGCGACCGTGCTCGCCACGTTCCCGCTGCCCGATCCGAAAGTCGCGCCGCAGCAGTTCACTTTTACCGCAGCCCTGCCCGATCGCCCCGAACTCGGGGACGAGACGGATGTCTGCTTCCAATTCACATCGCCGCTGTCCGATCCATTCTACGCGGTTGAAAAAGTCGTTTACGGGGAGAAGGCGAAGTGAAATTCGCAACTAAGGTTATGGCGCTCTGGCTCGCGGGCGTTTCCGGTGCGGTCATGGCTGCGCCGCCGTCGGTCATGTCGCTGGACGGCGACTGGCAGGTCCGCGTTGCGCCGAGCGATGCCGATGCGGTCAAGGCTCACCCCAAGGCGGCGCGCTGGTTCCGTGCGCAAGTGCCGGGCACGGTACAGCAGGACCTGATCGCCACGAAGCAAGTGCCCGATCCTTTCGTCGGCACCAACGAGGCTGCGATCCAGTGGGCGGGCCTGACCGACTGGGAACTGCGCCGCACGCTTGACGTGAGCGCCGAGACCATGGGCCGCGAGCATCTCGATCTCGTGTTCGACGGGCTGGATACCTTCGCCACCGTCTTCATCAACGGCAAACAGGTGCTGAAGGCCGACAACGGTCACCGGCAGTGGCGCGTCGCCGCCAAGGCGTTCCTGAAGCAGGGGCGCAACGAGATCCTCGTGCGCTTCGCCTCGCCGATCCGCACCTTGCAGCCGATGGTGCTGGCCGAGGCGCACCCGCTGCCGGGCGAGTACGATTCCGCCTTCGGGGATGAGCCGAAAGGCAAGCAGACTTCCGCCTATATCCGCAAGGCCAAGTACCATTACGGCTGGGACTGGGGTCCGCGCATCGTCAATCAGGGCATTTCCGGGCCGGTGCGTCTGGAAGCCTGGGACGAGGCGCGGCTCGGAGCCTTCGAGGTCGTGCAGGAAGCGCTCGGCAAGGACGAGGCGCGGCTGGTGGCGAAATTCCGCGTCGTGGCCGACAAGCCGGGCAAGGCGCAGTTCACCGCGCGCGTGACCGGACCGGACGGGCAGGCGCTCGCCCCGGTCTCGCGCGAGGCCTCGTTCGATGCGGGCGAAAGCGTCGTCACCGTGCCGTTGACGGTCGCCGCGCCGAAGCGCTGGTGGCCGGTCGGCTACGGCGATCAGCCACTCTACAAGGTCTCAGGCGAGATCGCTTCCGGCGCGGGTGCCGGAGCCAAGGCGGCGCGCAATATCGGTCTGCGCGAGGTCGAACTCGTGCGCGGGGGCGGCGCTTTCGGCTTCCGCGTCAACGGCGTGACGGTCTTCGCCAAGGGCGCGAACCTCATTCCCTTCGACATGTTCCCCTCGCGCGTCACCGACGCGAAGATGCAGTCGCTGCTGGAGGATTCCCGCGCGGCGAACATGAACATGATCCGCGTCTGGGGCGGCGGCTACTATCTGCCGGACAGCTTCTACGACATGGCGGACCGCATGGGCCTGATGGTCTGGCAGGACTTCATGTTCGGCGGCGCGGTGCCGCCTGCCGACGTCGCCTACCGCGAGAACGTGCGGATCGAGGCCGAGCAGCAGGTCGAGCGGCTCGGCTCGCACCCCTCGATCGTGATCTGGGCGGGCGGCAACGAGGTGATCTCCGGCTGGGAGACCTGGAGCGACCGCAAGGCGTGGAAGAAGGCCGTCGGCGCCGACGAACATGAGCGCGCGGCGATCTCGATGACCGTTCTGTTCGACCGCGTGCTGCGCGGCGCGGTGGCGGACCACTCGCCGACCACGCCATACTGGCCCGGTTCGCCTTCGACCGATTACGAAGGCCCGGTCGATACCGATGCCGCGGGCGACCGCCATTTCTGGGACGTCTGGTCCGGCTCCAAGCCGGTCGAGAACTATAAGCTGTCCTGCCCGCGCTTCATGTCTGAATACGGTTTCCAGGCGATGCCGGTCATGGCGACGATCCGCGGTTTCGCGGGTGAGGCTGCGCAGGCGCCGGACAGCCCGGTGATGAAGGCGCATCAGAAGTTCCTCGCAGGAGAGGGCAACGAGCGCCTCAAGTTCTACCTCGATGCAAGGCTGCGCCCGGCGAAGGATCTGGCAGACTTCGTCTACCTCACGCAGGTCAATCAGGCGCAGGCGATCGATATGGCCGCGCGCCATCACCGCGCCTGTGCGCCGGTGACGCTGGGTTCGCTTTACTGGCAGCTCAACGATGTCTGGCCTTCGATTTCGTGGGCGAGCATCGATTACGACGGCCGCTGGAAGCTGCTGCACTACGCCGCGCGGCGGTTCTTCGCCCCGCAGGCGGTGGTGGCCGAGCATAAGGACGCTGCGACCAAGGTCACCTTCGCTTCGGATGCGACCAGCCCGGTCGCAGCGGAGTGGCGCCTGACCGGCTATGCCATGGACGGCGCGAAGCTGGGCGAAGCGGGCGGGGCGGTGACGCTCGCTCCGACGACGGCGACTACCGTTCCCGATGTGTCGGACGCGCAAGTCTTCGCAAGTGTTCCGGCTGAGGCGAGCTACGCGGTGGCGAAACTGTTGATCGGCGGCAAGACCGTCTCGCGCCAGATCGTCGAGCGCGCCTTGCCCAAGGCCATGGCCTATCCCGCACCCGGCCTTTCGGCGACGTGGGACGGCAAGGCAGTGACGATCACCGCCAAGGCGCTGGCCCGCGCGGTCATGCTCGATTTCGGCGCGGTGGATGCGCAGGCCTCTGACAACGGCTTCGACCTGTTTCCGGGAGAGAGCGTGCGCATCGAGATCACCTCGAAGGCCGATGCGGCGGCGCTGCGCAAGGCGCTGGTGCTGCGTACTCTGGCGGGAGAAAAGTGATGAAGGCCCTGTTCCCGATCACCCTCGCCATGATTCTGGCGGCGCCGCCGGTCGCGGCACAAGAGGCCGACCCTGCCGTGATCGCCGCCATCGCCAAGGCCGATCTGGCCGAGAAAGCCGACCAGCTCCAGAGCACCGCGCCTGCCGCCAAGGCCATGGGCCTGCCCGCCTACGACTGGTGGAACGAGGGGCTTCACGGCCTCGCCCGCAACGGCGTCGCCACGGTGTTTCCGCAGGCGGTAGGCCTTGCCGCGACTTTCGACCCGGCGCTGATGGAAAAAGTCGGCACTGTCGTCTCGACCGAGGCGCGCGCCAAGTTCAACGCCAAGCCCGTGGGTGCCGACCGGCGCATCTACGAGGGCCTGACGATCTGGTCGCCCAATATCAATATCTTCCGAGACCCGCGCTGGGGCCGGGGGCAGGAGACGTACGGCGAGGACCCGTTCCTTACCGGCTCGCTGGCGGTCGGCTTCATCAAGGGGCTGCAAGGCCCCGATCCGCTCCATCCGCGCGTGATCGCGACGCCCAAGCATCTTGCCGTCCACTCCGGTCCCGAGGCCGGGCGCGACAGCTTCGATGTGGATGTCAGCCCGCAGGACCGCGAGGCGACGTATCTGCCCGCCTTCCGCAAGGCCGTGACCGAGGCGAAGCCGCTCTCTTTGATGTGCGCGTACAACTCGACGCACGGGGTGCCGGTCTGCGCCGATAGCGCGCTACTGAACGATACGTTGCGCGGCGACTGGGGCTTCAAGGGCTTTGTCGTGTCGGACTGCGATGCCGTGGCGAACATCTGGATGTTCCACAATTACCGCTACGATGCCGCCGAGGCTTCGGCTGCAGCGATCAAGGCGGGCACCGATTTCGACTGCGGCACGACCTATGCCGCGCTCACCCAGTCGGTGGCGCGCGGCCTGCTCACCGAGGCCGAGGTCGACCGCGCGCTCGCCCGCTCGCTTGAGGCCCGCTACAAGCTCGGCATCGCCTTCGGCGCGAGCAACCCGTGGGGCAAGATCAAGCCGAGCGAGGTCAACACCCCCGCTCATCGCGCTCTTGCGCTGGAAGCCGCGCGCAAGTCGGTAGTCCTGCTCCAGAACGAGAACGGCCGCCTGCCGCTGAAGGCCGGAACCCGCCTCGCGGTGATCGGCACAAATGCCGACGATCTCTCGGTGATCGAGGCCAACTACCACGGTACCGCCGCCGATCCGGTGACGCCTCTCGAAGGCATCCGCCGCCAGTTCGGCGCGGCGAACGTCGCTTATGCGCAAGGCTCGGTGCTGGCCGAGGGCGCGCCCGTCGTCGTGCCGGAAACCGCGCTGGTCGCGGATGGCAAGCCGGGCCTGCGCGCCGAATATCTCGACATGTCGGGCAAGCGCGTGTTCGTGCGGCAGGATCGCCGCGTGGACTTCAACCTCACCCGCACCGCGCCCAAGGGCCTCGACGCCAAGGGCTTCAAGGTGCGCTGGAGCGGCTCGCTGGTGCCGCCGGGGGCGGGCACTTATCGCCTCGCGCTCGACATTCCAGCCTGCTGGAAGGACTGCACGCGCCACGACGACGTGCGCCTGAGCATCGGCGGCAAGGAACTGCACAGCGGCGTGCTCGGCAAGCAGCGGGTCGAATTCGACATCGCATCCGACGGCTCGGCGCAGCCGATCAGCCTCGAACTCGACCATTACGGCGAGGACGAAGGCCTGCGCCTCATGTGGCTGCCGCCTGCCGAAGCCCAGCGCGCCGAGGCGGTGAAGGCCGCTTCGCAGACGGACGCCATCGTCGCCGTGCTCGGCCTCTCGCCCGATCTCGAAGGCGAGGCGCTTCAGGTGCAGGTGCCGGGCTTCGTCGGCGGCGACCGCAGCGATATCGCGCTGCCCGAGCCGCAGGCAGAGCTGCTGGCGGCGCTCCACGCCACCGGCAAGCCGGTGATCGTCGTGCTCACCAACGGCAGCGCGGTCTCGATCGATCCTGCGATGGCCGATGCCGTGATGACCGCATGGTATCCGGGCGAGGCGGGCGGCACCGCCATTGCCGAGACGCTGGCCGGGACCAACAACCCCTCGGGCCGCCTGCCGGTGACGTTCTACAAGTCCACCAGCGATCTGCCTGCCTTCGTCGATTATTCGATGAAGGAGCGGACCTATCGCTACTTCACCGGCAAGCCGCTCTGGGGCTTCGGCCATGGCCTGAGCTATACGACTTACGGCTACGAAGACGCCAAGGTCTCCGCACCCGCTCTCGGCCGGCCGGTCACGGTCACGGCCACCTTGCGCAATCTTGGCGGCATGGCGGGCGAGGAAGTGGTGCAGGCCTATGTCGTGCCGCCGGTGATCGAGCAGCGCCCGATCATGACGCAGGGCGTGTTGCAGCGCCAGCTTGCTGCCTTCACGCGCGTTCCGCTCGCGGCGGGCAAGTCGCGGGAGGTCTCGCTGACCCTCGATCCGCGCAGCCTCTCGGTCGTGGACCGCCGGGGCACGCGCAAGGTCGTGCCGGGCGACTACAAAGTGTGGATCGGCGGCGGACAGCCGGGTGACGGCGCGGGCGCATGGGTCTCGTTTACCCTGACCGGACAGGCGCAGGAGCTGCCGAAGTGATGAATGACACGATGAACCTCGACCGCCGCAGCACGCTGGCCGGTGCGCTGGCGGGTGCTGGCGCGCTCGCCCTTCCGGCCACGGCCCGCGCCGCGACCATCCCCATGCCGCAAGGCGGAGGCCGCCCGCCGGTCTCGGAACGCCGCTACGTCAGCCGCGCGGTGGAGGCGGAGATCGACCGCGTAGCGCGCAAGATCGCCGATCCCAAGCTGCGCGCGATGTTCGTGGGCTGCTATCCCAACACGCTCGACACCACTGTCTACATGGACAGCGTGGACGGCCGCCCGGACGCTTTCGTCATCACCGGCGACATTCCCTGCCTCTGGCTGCGCGACAGCACTGCGCAAGTGCTGCCCTACCTCCATCTGGTGAACAAGGACCCGGCGTTGACGGCGCTGTTCCGGGGGCTGATCGCCCGCCAGTCGCGCTCGATCCTGATCGATCCTTATGCCAACGCCTTCATGCGCGATCCGTCTGCGAAGACCAATCTGTCGTGGGCGCTGAAGGACCAGACCGAGATGAAGCCCGGCGTCGCCGAGCGCAAATGGGAGATCGACTCGCTTTGCTATGCGATGCGGCTCGGCTTCCGCTACTGGCGCCAGACGCGGGACAAGCTGCCCTTCGACCAGACCTGGGCCGAGGCCTCGCGCGCCTGCGTGCGCACCTTGCGCGAACAGCAGCGCAAGGGATCGCCTGGACCCTATCGCTTCCTGCGCACCAGCAACCGGCCGACCGAGACCATGCAGCTCGACGGCTGGGGCGCACCGAGCCGTTCGGTCGGGCTGATCCACTGCGGTTTCCGCCCCTCGGACGATTCCTGTACTTATCCGTTCCTGATCCCGGCCAACCTCTTCGCGGTGACATCGCTGCGCGAGATGGCCACCGTGGCCGAGCAGGCGCGGGGCGACACGGCGCTTGCCGCCGACGCCCGCGCTCTGGCGGACGAAGTGGAAGCGGCGCTGCGCCAATGGGGTACGATGCTGCTGCCGGACGGCCGCCGGGTCTGGGCCTACGAAGTGGACGGCTTTGGCAACGCGATGTTCATGGACGATGCCAACGTCCCCTCGCTGCTGGGCCTCGCCTTCCTAGAATGCGTGAGCACGACCGATCCGCTCTGGAAAGCCACGGCGGATGCCTGCTGGTCGGGCGCAAACCCCTACTTCTTCCGGGGATCGAAGATCGAGGGCATCGGCGGGCCGCATGTCGGGCTCGGGCAGGTCTGGCCGATGAGCCTGATCGTGCGCGCGCTGTCGAGCAGCGACCCGCAGGTGATCCGCCCGATGCTGCGCATGCTGCGCGATACCGATGCGGGCACCGGTTTCATCCACGAGGCGGTGGACAGCAACGTCCCGTCGAAATTCACGCGCGACTGGTTTGCCTGGGCCAACGGCCTCTTCGGCGAACTCTTGGTCAAGCTGGCCGATACCCGGCCCGAACTGCTCTCCGCGCCGCTCTGACGCGCGCGTATCAAGGACACATCGATGGACTTCTCCCGCCGCCGTTTCCTCGCCACTTCCGCCGTCGCGGCGACTGCGCTCGGCGCCGACGCCGCGCAGGCCGCGCGCCGCGCCGCCGGTCAGGCCGCCGCGCCGCTGCCATCGGGCGCCGTGCCCTCGGCGCGGCAGTGGAACTGGCACGCCCACGAAATGTACGCCTTCGTGCACTTCGCGATGAACACGTTCACCGACAAGGAATGGGGCTACGGCGACGAGGATCCCAAGTGGTTCAATCCGACCGACTTCAACGCCGACCAGATCGTCGCGGCGGCTAAAGTGGCGGGAATGCGCGGCGTCATCCTGACCGCCAAGCACCATGACGGCTTCTGCCTCTGGCAGACCCAGCTTACCGAGCACTCGATCCGCAACAGCCCCTACAAGCAGGGCAAGGGCGATATCGTCGCGGAAATGTCGGAAGCCTGCCGCAAGGCGGACATGCTGTTCGGCCTCTATCTCTCGCCCTGGGACCGCAACCACGCGGAGTACGGCCGCCCGGCCTATATCGACTATTACCGCAAGCAGCTCACCGAACTCTGCACCCGCTACGGCAAGCTGTTCGAAGTCTGGTTCGACGGCGCCAACGGCGGCGACGGCTACTACGGCGGCGCGCGCGAGGCGCGCAAGATCGACGCGCCGAAGTATTACAACTGGCCCTCGATCGTGAAGCTGGTCCACGAACTCCAGCCCGATGCCTGCACCTTCGACCCGCTTGGCGCCGATGTGCGCTGGGTCGGCAACGAGGACGGCGTGGCAGGCGATCCCTGCTGGCCGACGATGCCGAACGTTCCCTATGAGCAGGCCGTCGGCAACTCGGGCCTGCGTGGCGGCGAGATCTGGTGGCCGGCGGAAACCGACGTCTCGATCCGTCCTGGCTGGTTCTATCACGCCGACGAGGACTCCAAGGTCAAGAGCCCGGCGCGCCTGATCCGCCTCTACGACGAATCTGTGGGCCGGGGCACCAACCTCAACCTGAACCTGCCGCCCGACCGGCGCGGCCGGATCGCCGACCAGGACGTGAAGATCCTGAAGTCGTTCGGCGATGCGATCCGCGCAACTTTTGCGAAGGACCTCGCGCAAGGCAGCGTTGCCCATGCCAGCGCCTCGCGCGGGAGCCGCTTTGCGCCTGCCAATGTGCTGGACGGCCAGCGCGAGACCTACTGGTCAACGCCCGACGCCGTGCTCACCTCGACCCTGACGCTCGACCTTGCGCCGGGCACGCGCTTCGATGTTGTGCGCCTGCGCGAATACCTGCCGCTCGGCATCCGCGTCACCCGTTTCGCGGTCGAGGCGGAAATCGACGGTCAATGGCAGCGTCTGGCCGAGAAAGATTGCATCAGCGCCCAGCGCATCATACGACTGCCGCAGCCAATCGCGCCGCGCCGGGTGCGGCTGGTCGTGCTCGAAGGCAGCGCGGCTCCGGCGATCTCCGAGTTCGCGCTTTTCGCCAGCGTCGCGCCCGTTGATGTCCCGGCGATCGTCTCGACCGATCCGACCGTGCTCGACACCACGAAATGGTCGATCGTCGCAGCCAGCGCACCGGGCGCGGAACGCCTGCTTGACAACGATGCGGGGACCATCTGGAAGCAGCCCGCGCCCCAACTGGGCAAGCCTGCGCGCGTAACGGTCGATCTCGGTGCGCGCACTGCGCTCGCCGGTTTCACGCTGACGCCGTCGCGGCAGGTCATGGCCGATTCCGCGCCGCCCAAGGGCTACGTCGTGGAGACGAGCCTCGACGGCAAGACCTGGACGCGCACCGCTGCGGGCGAGTTCGGCAATATCGCCTATGCCCTCGCCACCCAGCGGATCGCTTTCGCCAAGCCGGTGACGACGCGGTACCTTCGCCTGACGTTCGCGGAAACGGCGCTTCCGGCAGGCAATCTTGCGGTTGCCGGTATCGGCGGCTTCGTCGCGCGTTGAGTGCCGGGACGCGCCTTGGGATAGTCAGGGCGCATCCTTTATCAGGCGGTAGAAGTAGTAGTCCGTGCCGTCGCGCCCATGTTCGACGAGTATCCTGACGTCGATCCGCAGCCCGAGCTTGCGGAAGATGTGCTGGACCGTATCCCGCTCGTGCTGGATCGTGTGGGGCGCACGGCCGAGCGGATGACGCAGCAATCGCCTGGCGAACCGCCTGAAGCCGAGCAGATGTCCCGTCGCAAAGCGGCGCAGGCCGTCGGGTCCCCTGAACATCAGGTCTGCGGCGGGAACCTTGTGACGAATTCCCACGATCAGGTAGCGGTTCGAAACCCGGCGCAGTTCCCCGAGAACGTCCTCCAGTCCGCGCGCGTCCACCCAGTTGAGGAAGCGGCTGCTGAGCGCGCAGTCGTAAGTGTCGTCGCCGTCTGGGATGGCGCGGATGTCGCCGAGTTGGAGGGAACAGTCGGCCCAGCTGGTTTCTCCGTTCCCGCGCAGTTCTTCCAGTTCCTCGACTTCGTCCAGCTTCTCGCGCGCGGCTTTCAGCATGTCGGACGAAATGTCGCGGCCCACGACCTTCATGCCGCGCTTGTGGTAGAGTTTGAGAAATCGGCCGGTCCCCACCGGCATGTCCAGCACGGTGGCGCCGGGGGGGACGACCCGCAGCAATTCGCCGACGGCGCTGTCCTCGCCCAGCCATTTCGTGGTGGGCGCGCGCCGTGCATCGTATCCCCTCGCCGCAGTGCCCGTATAGGCGGTGCTCAATGCCTGGAAATCCATCACTTGCTCTCCTGCCGAAAAACCCTGTTCCGCAAAAATGCCGCAACTTGCTCCGCCGCTTCCGGCAGATCGGCTTCGCCATCGACTTGGAGCACGGGCACTCCGCGGGCGCCCAGCAGTTCGGCGGCAAGCTGGAAGGCTTCGGCGGCGCTTGTCGTGGCGGCATGAAGTTCGCTCGGCGTGAGATCGATGTGGGCATTGATCTTGCGCTCCCGGCCGCGCAGACGCTCGACGATCACTTCGGGGCGCGCCGTCACCACGACGACGGCGCCGGGCGTTGGAACGGAAGAGAAATAGGCTTCCCGCAACTGGCGGGCACAAGTCCATCCTTTCTGGACGAGGGCGTCCTGCTGGAGGATCTGCACGGCACCGGGAAGGCGGTTCCAGAGGTGCAGGTCGCGCAAGTGTTCCAGCATGATCGGCAGGCGCGCAAACCGGGCGAAGGCATCGCCGACGCCCGTTCGCGCCAGTTCGATGCAGCATTCCAGAAAGTCCGCCTGGCCGCGCAGGGTATGCCGGAACGAGTCCTCCGTGGAGGTCACGGCCAGTCGCCGGGCATAGACCTCGCCGATCCGGGGCAGCCGGAAGGCCGAGCGATAGGAGATCCGGCGTAGCGGACTTACCCGGTCCAGGTTCGCCATGGCCGCTAGAAGCCTGCCCTCCTGTACGGTACGGTAGCTGTGCCGGCGTTCTAGCCGCGTCTGGACGGCGTGGTAGATGGCGGACTTTCCGACGCCGGGAGGTCCGACGAACTCGATCTGCCGCTCGGATCCGGGAAATGCCGGAGCCTTCGCCTGTGGCGTTTCGGCACGGGGAATGGACGAGCGTTTCACTCTCGCATCCTTGATCTTGGAGGGATGCCCATGGCTTCGCCGGGGCATCGGGACAGGCGCGCTTCCGCAAGCACCGCCTTTTCAACCAAAAAGGTAGAGAATAAAAAATCGCAGTCAATCTACCCGGAAGGGGTAGCGCGGTGAGTGCTTTCGCGCTCCCAGTAAGGCGGATCTCCGAAGCTTTTGCGCAGGCTTTCGGCCAGGGCGCGGATCTTGGCGGCGGCGCCGTGATCCCGCGGATAGGCGAGGAAAAGTTCGGCTCCTTCCGCCTGCAATCCGATGTCGATTTCGACCAGCGATCCCGCGGCGAGCGCGTCGTGGACGAAGAAACTGGGCAGCAGGGCGATACCCAGGCCCGCCACCACGGCATCGCGCATCACCAGGCCGTTGTTGACCCGGAGTGCCGACTGGGGGCGAATCACCGACCAGCCGGTTGGCGTAGCGAAGCGCCAGTCGCCGGTGCGGTTGGCGTAGAGGATGCCCTTGTGTCCCGCCAGCTGCGCAAGCGAAGCGGGCGTGCCCGCCTGAGCCAGATAGTCCGGCGCGGCGACAAGGACGCGGCGGCTCGTGGCGAGACGGCGTGCGATCAGGCGGCCGTCGCCGATCGCGCCGTGGCGCAGCACGGCGTCGAACCCGCCGGTCGCGGCATCGACGAAGCTGTCGTCCAGTTCGAGCGATAGCTCGATCTCCGGATAATCGCGCAGGAACGTCGCCAGGGCGGGGCCGAAGTGCAGGATGCCGAAGCCGACCGGGGCGGAAAGGCGCAGCGGCCCTGCGAGTTTGCCACTTTGCGCCGCGAGTTCGGCTGCGGCTTCTTCCGTCTCGCGCAGGATGCGCTGCGCGCGCGGCAGGAACGTCTGCCCGCTGTTCGTCAATGACAGCTTGCGGGTCGAGCGCTGGATCAGGGTGGCGCCGAGGGCGCGCTCCAGTTCGGCCAGTCGCTCGCTCACCACCGATTTGGCCAGACCGAGCCGCCGCGAGGCCGCACTGATCGACCCGGCTTCCATCGTCGCGAGGAAAGCGGCGATGCCGTCGAGCTTGATCATCGTTCGGATATCCCGTCGTCAAGGTTCAGAATACGCCGGCTAGTCCGAACGATGCCTGCGCGGCATCTTCAAGTCCAGAGGGCGCGGCGGGCTGCCGCGCCGAAAAGCCGGTCGAGACCATCCCGCCGGAAAATGGAGACAGATCATGAGCGATTTTTCTGACAAGAACATTCTGGTGCTGGGCGGCAGTCGCGGAATCGGCGCGGCTCTGGTGCGCCGCTTCGCAGGCGACGGCGGCAAAGTCGCCTTCACTTACGCCGGATCGCGCGAGGCGGCGGTTACCCTGGCGCAGGCAAGCGGCGCCGAGGCGATCCGGACCGACAGCGCCGACCGTAACGCCCTGACCGCGACCGTCGCGGGCCGGGGAAAGCTTGACGTCCTCGTCATCAATGCCGGTGCGCTGGTTCTCGGCGATCCCCTAACCCTGGATGCCGATGCGATCGATCGCATGATCGACGTCAATGTCCGGGCGCCCTATCACGCTGCGGTCGAGGCCGCGCGGCAGATGAACGATAACGGCCGCATCATCGTGATCGGATCGGTCAACGGCGACCGCATGCCTTTCGCGGGCGGCGCGGGCTATGCCCTTACCAAGGCCGCCATGCAGGGAATGGTTCGTGGACTGGCCCGCGACTTCGGTGAGAGGGGCATCACCGTCAACAGCATCCAGCCGGGACCGACCGACAGTGACATGAACCCTGCGAAAGGCCCGATGGCTGCCACCATGCACGGTTTCATGGCGATCAAGCGCCACGCAAAACCCGATGAGATTGCCGAATATGCGGCCTTCATCGCCGGGCCGCACGGCGCCATGATTACCGGGTCGATGCAGACCATCGACGGCGGCTTCGGAGCATAAGGGCAGTCTTTTCACAGCGGGCGCGATGTTCTGCTATCCGGCCGCACACGCCAGCACCTGATCGCGCCTTTTGTCGAAAAATTCTCCTGGCGGGAGTTTGCGCCAGCCATGGTTTCCGGTCGATTCAGTCTGCCGCAAAACGGAGTCGATCTGCCGCCCGTTCATTGCGGGGACATGCGCTATGGATTCTCTAGTGACATGCGGTACTGCGCGTGACGAAGCGCGCCTGCCGCGCGAATTACGGGATCGCCATTGGAGGGCCACCAGATGTCATTCACCACGCAAATCGCCGCCAGGGGAGCGACGGTTAGCTTGCACCGGAGAATTGGCGGGGCCATCGCAGCCATGCTGGTTCTCGTCGCACCGCTCGCGCCTGCCATGGCGCAAGTAACGACCGTAGACCCCGATGCCGCGATCGACAGCGACCTGGGCGGCGACAGCCGCGCCGGCACGAGCTATTCGCCCCCCGCCGAATCGCAGCCGCCCGTCGACGCGCCCTCGCCTTATCCGGGTAACGGAACGCCGGTCGAATCGCCCACTAACGGCACGGCTTACGCCCCTCCGGCCACGCAGGCACCGAGCGACAGTTCGGCGACCTACCACCAGGACGATCTCATCGGTGCGGCCGAAGGCGTGTTCGGCAAGGGCGCCAAGGGACTGGCCGGAGTGATCGAGGACCTGCTCAAGAAGCAGGGCGAGCCGAACGGCTATATCATCGGCCGCGAAGGCGGCGGCGCGCTGGCCGTCGGCCTGCGCTATGGTTCGGGCACGCTCTACCACAAGGTTGAGGGCGAGCAGCCGGTCTACTGGACCGGGCCGTCGATCGGCTTCGACGCCGGTGCCAATGCGGGCAATGCCTTCGTGTTGGTCTACAACCTCTACGACACCGAGGATCTCTATCACCGCTTCGGCGCGGGCGAGGGGCAGGCCTATCTCGTGGGCGGCTTCACCGTCAGCTACCTGCGGCGCGGGAATATCGTGCTGATTCCGGTGCGGGCCGGCGCGGGCCTGCGTCTCGGCGCCAATATCGGCTACATGAAGTTCACCCACAAGCAGAGCTGGATGCCGTTCTGAGGCGGTAACTGCCGCCTGCGGCAATATGCGGCATCTGCTCAGGCCGGTGCCGCATCACCGTCTTCAAGACGGTCCCGGTGTTTGCAATCTTTCACGGATTCCAAACAAAATTTCCTCTTGTCTGATGCCCACGGTTGCCGGGCGTGATAATTTCGCGGTTCTCGGCAATTCCCGGTCGATCCGGCATTGCGCGCTCCGGCGGCTCGGTCTAAGGCCCGCCCGCCATGCTTACGAACCTTCAGCAACAGCCCGCCGACGCGCTTCTTGCGCTGATCAAGCTCCACAACGACGATCCGCGCGCGGACAAGATCGACCTTGGTGTCGGCGTCTACCGCACCGGCGAGGGCGACACGCCGGTGTTCCGCTCGATCAAGACCGCAGAGGCCAAACTCGTCGCCGAACAGGATTCGAAAGCTTACCTCGGGCCAGAGGGCGACATGGGCTTCGTCGAAGCGCTGATGCCCTATGTCTTCGGCAAGGCCGACCCCTCAATGGGCGGTCGCATCGAAGGCATGCAGACCCCCGGCGGCACCGGCTCGCTGCGCCTCGCGCTCGCCATGGTGAAGCGCGCTGGTTACCACCGCATCATCGTCGGCGTTCCCAGCTGGCCCAACCATGCCCAGATCTGCGCCGACCTCGGCCTTGAAGTCGTTGAATTCAACCACGCGCTCGCGTCTGGCACCACCGACATGGACGCGCTGCGCGGCGCCATCGCGAACGCTCAGGAAGGCGACGCCATCCTGCTGCACGGCTGCTGTCACAACCCCACCGGCATCGACTACAGCAACGAGCAGTGGGACGAGATCGCGGGGCTGATCGCCGCTTCGAAAATCCTGCCGATCCTCGACCTCGCCTATCAGGGCCTGGGCAAGGGCATGGAAGAAGACGCCTACGGCCTGCGCCGCGTGCTCGCAGCTGTGCCGGAAGCGCTGATCTGCTATTCGTGCGACAAGAACTTCGGCCTCTACCGTGACCGCGTCGGCGCGCTCTACGCGATGGTTGCCGATCCGGCTGACCTGACCAAGGTCATGTCGAACGGCCACAACCTCGCCCGCGCCAACTGGTCGCAGCCGCCAGACCACGGCGGTGCCGCTGTCCGCCTCGTTCTTGAAGACGACACGCTGACCGCGGACTGGCTGGCCGAACTGGACGAGATGCGCGACCGTATGCGCGAAGTCCGCGCCAAGCTGGCCGAAGCCGGCACTGCAGGTTCGGCTGACCTGACCCCGATGGGCGGCCAGAACGGCCTGTTCTCGATCGTGCCGCTGAACAAGGACCAGGTCCTTGCCATGCGCACCAAGCACGGCGTCTACATGGCCGGGTCGGGCCGCATCAACGTGGCGGGCCTGACGATGGGCAACATCGACAAGTTCATCGCCGCCGTTGCGGACGTGACGGCCTGACGATTTGAAGAACAAGAGTAAGGCAGGGGGTCAACACCCCCTGCCTTTACCTTCTATCCATCACCCGCGAAGCGACTGCATCCGCTGCAAATAGCGCGCCAGCACGTCGATTTCGAGGTTCACCCCGTCCCCAGCCTTGAGCGCGCCGATGGTCGTCACTTCGGCGGTGTGGGGGATGATGTTGAGCATGAAGTGGCAGCTCCCGTCGCTCTGGTCGGCGACGTCGTTCACGGTCAGCGAGACGCCGTCCACCGTGATCGAGCCCTTGGGCGCCAGGTAGGGCGCCAGTTCCGCCGGTGAAGCGATCACGAAGCGCAGCGAATCGCCCTCTGGTGTGATGCTCACCACGGTGCCGACGCCGTCGACATGGCCGGTGACGATGTGGCCGCCAAGTTCGTCGCCCAGCTTCAGCGCCTGTTCGAGATTGAGCGGTGTACCTTCGGCCCAGCGGTTTGCGACGGTGCGCGACACCGATTCGGCGGAAATGTCCACTGCAAACCAGGCGTCGCCCGCCACGCCGCCCTTGTCCACGACCGTCAGGCACACGCCAGAGCAGGAGATCGAGGCGCCCATGGCGATATGGGCGGGATCGAAGGGGCAGGTGATGACGGCGCGCAAGTCGCCGGTCTGGCGGGCTTCGCGGATCTGGCCGACGGCGGTGACGATTCCGGTGAACATGGCTACCTTTCGAGCGGCTGCTCTGATGAATGGGTGGTCTGGTAGACTTCGAGCGTGTCGCTGCCAAGCTGGCGCCGTTCGGTAAGGCGCCATTGGTCGTGGGCCTTATGAAGACTGGCGAGGCCGAAGTCGGAGAGGGCGGGGCGGCCGCCGATGAGGATCGGGGCGCGGTAGATCAGCAGGCGATCGACCAGACCTGCCCACAGGAAGGTCGAAGCCGCACCGGCGCCGCCTTCGACGAAGAGGTACTGGATGCCCTCCATCCCCGCGATCGCTTGCGGCGAAGCGAGGCGGTTCCAGCCTTGCGGGACTTCGCCTCGGGTCAGGACCCAGCGTTGGGGGCTGCGATCTTCGAGTCCGGGCAGTCGCACATCGAGGCGCGGCTTGTCGGCGCGCAGGGTGCCGCCGCCGACGAGGATGGCGTCTGCTTTCGCGCGCATGGCATGGGTATGGGCGCGGGCCTGTGGGCCGGTGATCCACTGGCTCTCGCCGCTGGCCAGAGCGATGCAGCCGTCGAGTGAGAGTGCGAGCTTCAGCGTCACTTCCGGTCGGCCGAAGCGCTTCGAAATCAGATAGCCGGACAGGCCGCGCTCGCAGGCGGGCGAGGGCAGGTATTCCGCCGGGATTCCTGCTGCCTGGATGCGGGCGAGACCGGCGCCGGACGTGCGGGGATCGGGGTCCATGCAGCCGATCACGACCCGCGCCACGCAGGAAGCGCTAACGAGATCGGCGCAGGCGGGGCCGCGGGGCGAGTGGTGGGCGCAGGGTTCGAGCGTGACGTAAAGGGTGGCGCCGCGTGCAGCGTCACCGGCGGCGGCCAGCGCCACGGCTTCTGCATGGGGACGGCCGCCGGGCTGGGTCCAGCCGCGCGCGATGACTTTGCCATGCTTCACGAGGATTGCACCAATGCCGGGGTTGGGGCGGCTCGCAGGCCGGGCGCGCGCGGCGAGGGCCGCCGCGGCGGCGAGCCAGCGGGCGTCGTGCATCACTGCTGCGTGGAAACCTGATCGACTTGCGGCAGGGTGCGGCCTTCGGGCAGGCGCGGTTTGCCGATGCGGTCGGCCTCGGCCTTCTTGCGCGCGGCTTCCTCTGCTTCGGCGTCGCGGGCGATCTTGTCCACGTCCATTCCCGAGTAGCGGCCGATGGTCTTGTAGATCTCGCGCACTTCCTTGTCGCGCTTGGCCTGTTCGGCGGCCCAGGCTTCCTTGCGCTTCTGGTTCTCGATGTTCGAGGCCAGGATTTCCGCGTCGGTGCGGTGCGCGGGCAGGACGGAGATATAGGTGATCTTCGGCGGCGGATGCGGCCCGCGCGCTTCCTGGGTCGACATCAGGTAGAAGACCGAGAACGTGCAGGCACCAGAAACTGCGGCGATGCGCCAGCGGTTGCCCCCCGCCTGCTTCCACACCTCGCGGAAATCCGCGATCATGCCGACGGGGTTTACGTCTTTCCAGTAACCGGAACGCTTGAACAGAGCCATGACGCGCTATGTAGGGATTAATGCGCGCGAACGCTACCCGAAGGGTACATAGAGAGATCGGCCGTTTTCCTTCAGCCAGCGATTGGCGGAAGGCACGCTGCCTTCGAAGATTTGTCCCAGAAAATCATGGAATGCGGGCGAGTGGTCGAAGTGGACGAGGTGCGCGACTTCGTGAGCGACGACCGAGCGGCGCACCGCGTCGGGCGCCATGATGAGCCGCCAGTTGATGCGAATCGAGCCGTCGGCGGCGCAGCTTCCCCAGCGCCGGGCTGCGCTCGACAGCGAGAGCGAGGGCGTGTGCTGCCCGGCTCGGTCGCAATATTCGGCAAGATCGACGGCGAGCACTTCGCGCGCCTCACCTTCCAGCCAGCGCTTGAGCCGCGCGGAGAGCGAGCTTTCCGGCCCGCCGACCAGCAGGAAACCTTCGTTGGGCACCGGGCGGCGGGGCAGGGCGCTGTCATGGCGGATCGTGAAGCGGTGGCCCCGGAAATCGAGCATGGTGCCGTCCGCGAGCGCGTGCGCCTCGGGCAGGGCCTCGATCTGGATGGCCAGCCAGGATCGTTTGGAACGGGCGAATTCCAGCGCGTCCTCGCTGCGGGTCCAGCGCGGGACCGAAATGCGGACTTCGCTGCCGTCCGGAGCGAGGCGCATGGTCATGCGGCGGGCGTGGGCCAGCCTGCGGATCACCACCGGGACTTGCCGCCCGGCGAGTTCGATCATCGGCTCTTCGGTGGGGTCTCGGCGCAGCCAGTCGAGCACGGGTCAGTCGGTCTCCCGTTCGACTTCACCCTGTTCGACTTCCCAGGGGGCGGAGTCTTCGGCTTCCAGATATTCGTCCTCATCTTCGCCGTAGGGCCAGACGATATGGTTTTCGAGCGGACCGGCGACTGTCTCGCTGATCGCCTTGCCCGCCACGGACATGCCCGACTTGTGCACCGCCTCGCGGTCTCCGCAGACGAGGTAGTGCCATTCCGGCAGCGGATCGCCGTCGGCGCGCAGGCGATAGGCGCAGCTCGGCGGTAGCCAGGCAAGATTGCCCGCCGACTTGGGGGTGAGCTTCAGGCAATCCGGCACGAACTTGTGACGGTGGGGGTAATCGCTGCACTGCGCGGTCTTGAGGTTGAGCAGCTTGCAGGCGACGTTGGTGTGGTAGATTTCGCCGGTATCGGCATCTTCCACTTTGTGCAGGCAGCACTGGCCGCAGCCGTCGCAGAGCGCCTCCCACTCCTTGCGGTTCAGCGTCTCGATCGGGCGTTCCCAGAAAGGTTTGGCCCCGGAAGGCTTTACTGCGCTCACTTCACCCACTTGGTCAGTTCGGCGGAAACCGCTTCCGGTCCCTTGTCGACCGGCAGCATGGCGATCGGCTTGCCGTCCGGGTCCATCAGGTAGGCGATGCGGCTGTGGTCCATCAGATAGCCGCCCGGAGTCGATTCGCCCTTCTTGTAATACACGGCAAAGGCGCCTGCCGCTTGCTTGATTTGCGCAGGGGTGCCGGTGAGGCCGTAGAGACGCGGGCCGAAGGCGGCGGTCCATTCCCCGACGACTTCGCGGGTGTCGCGCTCGGGGTCGATGGTGACGAAGATCGGCTGCACTTTCCCGGCCTCGGCGGCATGGGCCTTCTCGAACAGCGCGAACCCGCGCATCATCGCCTGGACATCCATCGGGCAGGCATCCGGGCAGAAGGTATAGCCGAAGTAGACGACCCGCCACTTGCCCTTGAAGGTGTCCCAGGTGACGGTCTTGCCGTCCTTGTCGCTAAGGGTGAAAGGCCCGCCGATCTGCGCGCCTTCCAGCGGCGGCGCTTCGGTGGCGCTCTGCTGACAGGCAGCAAGGGTAACGCTCAACGAGAGAGCGAATGCGATCGGTGCAATGCGGCGCAGCAGGTATGTCATGGCGCCGGGCTTCATGCTCTGCTAGAGCCTGCGGTGCAAGGGTGCGATGCCGGAAGGGAAGGCCGGTTTTCACGGGCCCTCTGTCTGTCTGGAGGTAATGAAGGTGTCGAAGACCATGTCGCAGAGCTCGCGCGGAATCCTGAAAGCGGGTCCTGTCAGGGCCGTGCTGGCCGCATTCGCGGCAGGCGTTCTGTTCGCTTCGCCCGCGCACGCCGATTTCTCCGACGGCTACAAGTTCCTGGAATCGGTGAAGAAGAAGGAAGGCGAGAAAGTCGAGCAGGCGCTCAGCGAGAACAGCCAGATCGTCAATGCCAAGGACGTGTCCACCGGCGAGACCGCGCTGCTGATCGTCACCAATCGCCGCGATGCCACCTGGCTGGGCTTCCTCATCGGCAAGGGCGCCAACGTAAACGCCGCCGACGATCGCGGGCGCACGCCGCTCGCTGTCGCGGTCAGCCTGGGCTGGCGCGAGGGCGTGACGCTGCTGCTGGAGCAGAAGGCGAATCCCGACACCTCGAACGACGCCGGTGAAACGCCGCTGATCTTTGCGGTCCACCGCAAGGATGCGGACATGGTGAAGGCGCTGCTCGAAGCCGGAGCCAACCCTAACCGCGCCGACAATTCCGGCCGCAACGCGCGCGATTACGCGGCGCTGGAAGCGCGCGGCAGCTCGCTCGCCAACCTCGTCGAGGAATATGCGAAGAAGAACGCGGGCAAGGCCAAGGCGATCTACGGCCCGACGTTCTGAGAACCATGATGGAACAGCCGGAAACTCTTGCGGCGCTGCGCCGCCAGCTCGCCCCCGCCATTGCCGACGCCGCCGTGTTCGACGGCTGGACGATGGACGCGGTGCGCCAGGCCGCCGCGATGGCCGACATCGACACCGCGCTCGCCGAATTCGCGTTCCGCGACGGGCAGATGGCGATGATCTCCGCCTGGGTCAGCCATGTCGACGAGCAGATGGAGCGCACCACCCCGGCTTCCTCGCTGGCGGGCGTGTCCATGCGCGAGCGCATCCGCCGCCTGGTGATGGCGCGGCTCGATGCTGTTGCGGGCCGCGAGGAAGCGTTGAACCGGGCGCTGACGATCATGGCGATGCCGCAGAACCTGCGCACGTCGCTGCGGCTCGGCTGGCACAGCGCCGATGCCATGTGGCGCCTCGCGGGCGATACCGCGACCGACTACAATCACTATACCAAGCGAACGATTCTGGGCGGAATCTACGCCGCCACGCTGCGCGTCTTCGCCTCCGACAAGAGCGAGGACAAGGCCGAGACCCGCGCCTTCCTCGACCGCCGGATCGAGGGAATCATCCGCTTCGAGAAGACCAAGGCGCAGTTTCTCCGCGCGCCGGAGGAACGGTTCAGTCTGGTGCGCCTGCTTGGTCGGCTGCGTTACCCGGCGCGTTGATCTGAGGTCGGGCCGGTCGGGGTCAGGTTTGTTAGTTATTGCGAACAAGTTGCAATCGCTGCGCCGATCTGGCAGCGGAGCCGCATGACTCTCGACCTGCTCCCCATCGACCAGCGCGCTCGAATCGTCGCAGTGGACTGGAATGCCCTCGTTCCCGAAGAAGCCAAGCGTCTTCGCGCCCTCGGACTGGAGGAAGGAGCGACCGTTTCCGTAGCGCATCGCGGAGTCGCGGGGGGCAGGGACCCGATCGCCATCGCCATTGGCCGCATGACCATCGCCGTGCGCCGGGCCCATGCCCATGCCATGGAGGTCTCGCCGCTATGAGCCGCCAGCGCAAGATCGCCCTCGTCGGCAACCCCAATGCGGGTAAGAGCGCGCTGTTCAATGCGCTGACCGGGGCGCGCCAGAAGATTGCCAACTATCCGGGCGTCACCGTGGAGCGCAAGTCGGGCCGCATGGTCCTGCCGACCGGCGAGCCGGTGGAAATGACCGACCTTCCCGGCGCCTACGGTCTCGACGCCACCAGCCCGGACGAGGAAGTGACCTCCAAGGTCATCGCCGGAAAGTTCGCCGGGGAGGCCGAGCCGGACGTTCTCATCATCGTCCTCGATGCCTCCAACCTTGAACAGCACCTCGTCTTCGCGCAGGAACTGCTGGCGCTGGGCAAGCCGTCGGTGGTGGCGCTCAACATGGTCGATCTGGCCGAGCGCGACGGGCTGGTGCTCGACGCCGCGGTGCTGGAAGAGGAACTCGGCGTGAAGGTCGTGCCGACTGTCGCCGTTCGCCGCCGCGGCCTCGCCGAACTGGGTGAGGCAATTGCTTGCGCCGAAAGCCGCCATGCCGGGCCGGGCCTTACCGACCTCGGGCCGACCGAGCGCCGCGTCGCCGCCCATGCCATGGCCAGTGCCGCGATCCTCTCGGAATCGAAGCAGCACCGGTTGCACGCGCGGCTCGACAGTGTCCTGCTGAACCCCTGGCTCGGGCCGATCATTCTTTTCATCTTCCTCTTCGTGGTGTTCCAGGCGGTCTTCGCCTGGGCTGCGCCGTTGATGGACGGGCTGGACGCGGGCGCGGGCTGGCTGCACGACATCGTCAAGGGCGCGATGGCGCCCGGCCTCATACGCGACCTGCTGACGGACGGGGTGATCTCGGGCGTCGGCTCGGTCGTGGTGTTCCTGCCGCAGATCGTCATCCTCTTCGCCTTCATCCTGGCGATGGAGGCCTCGGGCTATATGGCCCGCGCGGCGTTCCTGATGGATCGGCTGATGGCCTACGTCGGGCTTTCGGGGCGCAGCTTCATTCCGCTGCTCTCCAGCTTCGCCTGTGCCATTCCCGGCATCATGGCGACCCGCTCGATAACCGACCCCAAGGACCGGCTGACGACGATCCTGATCGCCCCGCTGATGACCTGTTCGGCGCGCCTGCCGGTCTATGCCGTCATCATCGGCGCCTTTATCCCCAATACCAACCTCGGCGGGGGGATCGGGCTTCAGGGCGTGGTGCTGTTCGGCCTTTATGTGGCGGGCATCGTCGGAGCCATGGTGGTGGCACTGCTGCTGCGCAGTTCGATCACCAAGGGCGCGGCTTCGGGCTTCATCATGGAGATGCCGAAGTACCAGCTGCCCCGGCTCAAGGACATGGCGATCGGCCTGTGGCAGCGGGCCTGGATCTTCCTGCGCCGTGCCGGCACGATCATCTTCACCGTCACCGTGGTACTCTGGATACTGCTCAACTTCCCGCAGGCCAAACCGGGCGAGAGCCAGGTCAATGCCTCGATCGCGGGCAAGCTGGCGAATGGCCTTGCGGTCGTGGTCGAGCCGATTGGCTTCAATCGCGACATGGCGCTGGCGCTGATCCCGGCCATGGCCGCGCGCGAAGTGGCGGTCTCCTCGCTTGCGACGACCTATGCCGTCGACGCTGGCGACGACGAGGACGCGCAGGCGGTGGAGCTGGGCGATCGTCTGAAAGGCCGCTGGACTCTGCCGATGGCGCTGGCTTTCCTGGCCTGGTTCGTCTTTGCGCCGCAATGCATGTCGACCATCGCCGTTACCCGCCGCGAGACCAACGGCTGGAAGTGGCCGATCTTCATGCTCGCCTATCTCTTCGGCCTTGCCTATGTGGCGGCGGGTGTGACGTATTGGATCGCGGTGAGCGCGGGATTGTAAGACCCTGAGCAGGGGCTTTTCCAGCGGGTTGTGAAAAACGGCCTCTGGTAGACTCGCATCGTCGGCCCCCATTCGCTACCCACTTTGCCAAGATTCAGAAGAAAGCGATTCCATCATGGCAGGCAGCGTCAACAAGGTCATTCTGATCGGCAACCTCGGAGCCGATCCCGAAGTGAAGTCGTTCCAGAACGGCGGGCGCATTGCAAATCTGCGCATCGCCACCTCGGAAAACTGGAAGGACCGCGCCACCGGCGAGCGCAAGGAGCGCACCGAGTGGCACTCCGTCGTGATCCAGAGCGAAGGCCTGGTCGGCGTAGTCGAGCGGTTCCTGCGCAAGGGTTCGAAGATCTACATCGAAGGCCAGCTGCGCACCCGCAAGTGGCAGGACCAGAACGGTAACGATCGCTACACCACCGAAATTTCGGTTGGCGGCATCGGCGGCGTGCTGACCATGCTCGACGGTGCCCAGGGCGGCAGCGGCGGTGGTGGTGCACGTGGCGGTTCCGGCGGTGGCTGGAACGAAGGCGGCTCTTCGGGCGGCGGCTACGGCGGCGGCCGTTCGGGCAGTTCGTCGGCCGGTTCCTCCGGTGGCGACGAATGGGGCCGCAGCGGCGGCTCGTCCTCGGGCGGCTCCTCCGGCGGTAGCGACTGGGGCCGCACGAGCAGCAGTGGCGGCGGTTTCGGTGACGATCTGGACGACGATATCCCGTTCTAAGGCGCACCTTGCAGCATTTTTGTGGTTTGAGGGTCCGTTTCCGAAAGGGAACGGGCCTTTTGCCTATCCGCACTTTCCTTCTGGGCTTCGCGGAAGACAGAAACGATCACCCCCCGACCGGCAATTTGAGAATCTGCCAGCAATCGCAAGAACCGGTCCTGAGGCGAAGCAGGTGCAAGCCTTTTTGCTCGTCCTCAGGCCCGTCCATATGACAGCGAACGTCTTGCGTTCGCCGGAATGGGCGCGCAGGCTGCCAAATTGAAGCTTGCGCAATGGCCTTTTCGTCGGACATCAATCGTCACAAACAAGCCAATCTCTTGTGATCGAAGATGGCCATTTCCGGTCCGTTCGCGCAAATCAACGAGGAGAATTCTCATGGCGACAAGCGGTACGCTTCCTGCTCAGCCGACCCCGGACGAGGCGCTGCAGCGGCTGGTCGAAGGCAACGAGTCTTTCGTGGCTGACCGGCCTGCGGAATCCGACATATCGCGTGAGCGCCGCCTGGCGCTTGCGGAGGGGCAGCAGCCTTTCGCGACCCTGGTGGGGTGTTCGGATTCGCGCGTCGGCCCCGAACAATTGTTCGGCGCAGGACTCGGTGAACTGTTCATCGTGCGGACCGCCGGCAACAACGTGGACGCTGCGGGGATGGGATCCATCGAGTACTCCGTGGCCGTCCTGAAAGTGCCTCTGATCGTCGTCCTGGGCCATGAAAAATGCGGAGCCGTCGCGGCGGCGGCAGACGTGGTCACGAAGGACGTCCGCTTTCCCGGCAGCATCGGCCGCATGGTGGAGCCCATCATTCCGGCCGTCCTCGCGGCGCAGCGCAATGCCGGGGAAGAAAAGCTGGTAGACGCGGCCGTCGAAGAGAACGTTCGGCGCATGGTCGAACGCTTGCAGACCTATTCCGAACCGATGCTGCTCGATCCGCAAGCGCGCGGCGAGTTGAAGGTTGTCGGCGCGGTCTACGAGCTTGCCACGGGCCGGGTTCGCTGGCTCTGAGGTAATCCTTCAGGCAAGGATGCGCGGCCGATTGGCCGCGCATCCTTGTCAGATTTGTGATGCGTTTTCGGCAACCCGCGTGCTGGCAGGGTGAAACTGACCGTCGTGCCCCGGCCTTGCGAGGTCGAGACCCAGATTTTGCCGCCATGCGCTTCGACGATGTTGCGGCACACCGGCAGACCCACCCCAATGTTGCCGGACTTCGTGGTGGAAAGGGGTTCGAATATGCGGTGGGCGATATCCGGTGCGATCCCGTTGCCTTGATCGGCGATGGAGACGACCACTTGCGCATTGTCTCCCATTCCGGCGGAAAGCCTGATCGGGGTAAACTGTCCGGCGTCCTGATGCGCATCCATGGCATTGAGGAGGAGATTGAGCACGACCTGCTGCAGTTGGATGCGGTCGGCCATGACTTGGGGAATGTCGGCGATATCGACGTACAGGGTTAGGCCGCGCCGCGAAAGTTCCCCCTCGAGCTGCGTGAGGACATGCGCCACCACTTGCGAAAGGGTCACTGTTTCGCGTTCGCTTTCCCGCTTTTCGGCGAAGTCGCGCGCCTGCCGGATCATCTCGGCGCAGCGCGATGCCGCGATCAGCATGCGTTCGATGTCAGCCCTGAGGTCGGCGCATTCATGGTTGCTCTCTGACAGTCTGGTCAGTGCCGCACGACCGCTGAAGAGAATGCTGGTCAGCGGCTGGCTCACCGCATCGGTCACGCTGCGGGCGAGATGGACCATGCTCATGTCGCGCGACGCCTGTTCGAGCCGGCGGCGGGCAAGGCCCAAGTCGGATTCTTCGCGCCGATAGCGGGATATCTCCATGACGCTCATCACGACGGGGGCAAGCGGCTCGCTGCACGCAGGAAAGGACAGCGAGAGATGGAACCATGCCACCTCATCGCCGAACGCGATCCGCACATCGTGTTCGAACTCGGGGCGGCCCGCAAGATGGGCCTGAACCGCGCCTGCCACCGCGCTACCGTCCATCGGCAAGATCAGTTCCGCATCGCAGGCTTGCGTCAGGATCGCTAGCCGTTCCATCATTTCGTGCGCCATGCGGTTGCAGGAAATCAGGGCCGATCGTGGAAGGACGCGCAGGGTTGTTGTAGCCCGCGCCGTGTCGGCGAAAAGGAGCGTGGGATCCAGTTCCCAGATCGCCGTGCAGATACGGTCAAGCATTCCGCTTCTCGCCATATCCGGGAACGGCGGGATTATAACCGATGTGCAGTGAGATGCGGTGGAACGGCGAATAGGGCACGGTGGTTTCCGGTTTGGTGGAGGCCGACAGCTATCCGACGATAGTCGTTATCCTGTATTGGACGATTCTGCGGTTCCGGAACGAAGCCCGCGCGGCAATGACCGTCGATCGCCATGCAATGGACAGTTCCTTTCTCTGCCTGATTCCGCATCGGTTCCGTGACAAAATGCGGTTTATCTACAAGCGATGACAAGGTCGCTGCCTCACTTGTCATGCATGGACAGGAAACGCCCCGAAGGAATTCGCGAGTACGACGAACCAGCAGGTGGTTGGGACGCGCTGAAGGCCGTCGCGATCGCGCTGAAGCGGGAGCAGATCGTTGCTCAGGGAACGCGCACGCTGCTGAAGAACAATCAGCCGGACGGGTTCGACTGTCCGGGCTGCGCCTGGCCCGATCCCAAGCATACCTCGGCCTTCGAGTTCTGCGAAAACGGTGCCAAGGCCGTCACCTGGGAATCGACCGCCAAGCGGGTTCCGCCCGAATTCTTCGCCGAGCACAGCGTCTCGCAGCTATGGGAAAAGCCCGATCACTGGCTGGAAGGGCAGGGGCGCGTCACCCATCCCCTGCGCTACAACGCCGGGACGGACCATTACGAGGCGGTCGAATGGGACGAGGCAATCGCGGATATCGCCGCGCGCCTGAACGCGCTGGATTACCCCGACCAGGCCGAATTCTACACTTCCGGGCGCGCCTCGAACGAGGCGGCCTTCCTGTTCCAGCTGTTCGCGCGCGGCTATGGGACCAACAACTTTCCCGACTGCTCTAACATGTGCCATGAGCCGACCTCGGTGGGCCTGCCGCGCTCGATCGGCATCGGCAAGGGTACGGTCACGCTCGAAGACTTCGACCACTGCGATTTCATCCTTTCGATCGGACACAATCCGGGCACCAATCACCCGCGGATGATGACCTCGCTGCATGCGGCGTCGCGGCGTGGGGCGACGATCGTGGTGATGAACCCGTTCAAGGAACGGGCGCTCCAGCGCTTCCAGGCGCCGCAGGAGCCGCTCGAAATGGCGACGATGACATCGACGCCGATTGCCTCGACCTACTTCCAGGTCAAGATCGGCGGCGATGCGGCGGCGCTCAAGGGCATCTGCAAGGCGCTGGTGGCGATGGACCGCGAGGAAGTGGCCGAGGATGGCGCGCGGGTGCTCGATCACGATTTCATTGCCGGGCACACTGCCGGGTTCGATGCTTTCGTGCGCGACCTCGACGCCGCGCTGTGGAAGGATATCGAGGCATCGAGCGGACTGTCCCGCGCCGATCTGGAAAGCGTCGCGCGGGCCTATGCGCGTTCGACGGCAGCGATCGTCTGCTACGGCATGGGCATCACCCAGCACCGCACCGGCACCGCGAACGTGCAGCAGATCGCCAACCTCCTGCTCCTGCGCGGCAACATGGGGCGGGTCGGCGCGGGGATCTGCCCGCTGCGCGGCCATTCCAACGTCCAGGGCAACCGGACAGTCGGCATCACCGAACTGCCGTCACCGGCCCTGCTCGAAGGCATCCGGCGCACGTTCGGTTTCGAGCCGCCCGTGAACGACGGCCATTCGGTGGTCCATGCCATCGCCGCCATGCGCGACGGCGCTTCAAAGGCGATCATCTGCCTCGGCGGCAATCTGGCCGTGGCCGCGCCGGACCCCCATGCCTGTTTCGCCGCCTTCCGCAATCTCGATCTGGCCGTATCGATGGCGACCAAGCTCAACCGCACGCACCTGTTAACCGGAAAGGCGACCTATATCCTACCGGTGCTAGGGCGCAGCGATGCCGATATCCAGGCGACCGGCATCCAGTCGATCACCGTCGAGGATTCGATGTCGATGGTCCATGCCTCGCGCGGGTTCCTGAACCCGCCTTCGGGCGAACTGCGCTCGGAGCCGTGGATCATCGGCAAGCTCGCGCAGGCGACGCTGGGCGACAGGGTCCCGGTCGACTGGGACGCGCTGATCGGCGACTATGCCCTGATCCGCGACAAGATCGAGGGCGTGTTCCCGGACTTCGCCGGCTACAATGCCCGGATCAGACAGCCCGGCGGGTTCCAGCTGGTCAATTCTGCGGCGATGCGGATCTGGAAGACGCCGACCGGCAAGGCCAATTTCCTGCTCTTCGACCATCTGGAGGAAGACCTGGCAGCCGAGGACAGCGATGTCCTGCGGCTGGCCAGCATGCGCTCGCACGACCAGTACAACACGACGATCTACAGTCTCGACGACCGCTATCGCGGCGTCTTCGGACGGCGCGACGTGCTGTTCCTCAATGAACGTGACATGGCGCGGCTGGGCTTTGCCGAAGGCGATCTGGTCAATGTCGAGGCGGCGCTTCAGTTCGCGCGCCCGGACCGCATCGTCCGCGCGCTGACGGTCGTGCGCTACGACCTGCCCGACGGCTGCTGCGGCGCCTATTATCCCGAGACCCAGCCGCTCATCGCGCTGGAGCATCATGATCCCGACTGCCTGACGCCTTCCTACAAGTCGATGCCGGTGCGCCTGCGCCGTGCCGGTCCGGAAGACGCGGCACGCAGCACGGTCGTGCGTGAGGGGCTCGTCGGCCGCGCCTCGAACGGCGCCGGATAGGAGCGCACCTCGATGTCTGCCCTGATCCTCTCGCGCCTCCAGTTCGGCTTCACCATGGGGTACCATATCCTCTGGCCCGCGTTCACGATCGGCCTGGCGTGGTTCATCGTCTTCCTCGGCATCGCCTGGCTGCGCACCGGCGATCCGGCCTATCGCCAGCTCCAGCGCTTCTGGATCCGCATCTTCTCGCTGGCCTTCGGCATGGGCGTGGTGACCGGGGTGGTGATTTCCTATCAGCTCGGTCTCAACTGGTCGAACTATGCGCGGATGACGGCCGACGTGATCGGCCCGCTCTTCGTGCTGGAAGTGCTGACTGCCTTCTTTCTGGAGGCGGGCTTCGTCGGCGTCATGCTGTTCGGGCAGGGCCGGGTCAGCGACCGGTTACATCTCGCCGCCTGCGCCATCGTCGCGACCGGCACGGTGATCTCGGCATTCTGGATCATCACCGCCAACAGCTGGATGCAGACCCCCACCGCCTTCACGATCGCGCCAGACGGCCGCTTCGTCGCCACCAGTTTCTGGGGCGTCGTGTTCAATCCGTCGATGCCGTTCCGCCTGGCGCACATGCTGACCGCCAGCTTCGTGACCGGATCGTTCGTCGTGGCAGGCGTCTCGGCATTCTGGCTCTGGCGCGGGCGCGAGGAGGAGCAGAACGCGGCGCGGGCCTGCTTCTCGCTGGCGCTGTGGCTGGCGGTCGTGCTGGTGCCGCTGCAGATGGTCATCGGCGACCAGCAGGGTCTCAATACGCGCCAGTACCAGCCGATGAAGCTGGCCGCGATCGAGGGGCGCTGGGAAACGATGTCGCGCGCGCCGATCAACCTCATCGCCTGGCCGGACCAGAAGGCCCAGAAGAACGATTTCGCGCTCGAAGTGCCGCTGCTGGGCAGCATCATCCTCACCCATTCGCTGGACGGCACGATCAAGGGCCTGAAGGATGTTCCGCCCGGTGAACAGCCGCCGGCGCTGCCGGTGTTCTTCGCCTTCCGCGTGATGGTCGGTTGCGGGATGGCCATGCTGGCGATCGCCGTGACCGGGCTGGTGCTGCGATTGCGGCGGCGTCTCTTCGTCTCGCGGCGCTTCCTGCTGGCCTGCATGGCAGGCGTGCCGCTGGGCTTCATCGCCACGATCGCGGGCTGGATGGTCACGGAAATCGGACGGCAGCCTTATGTGGTCTATGGCTTCCTGCGGACTTCCGACGCGGTTTCACCGGTGGCGGGCGGCGCCGTCGCCACCTCGCTCGGCATTGCGCTGCTGCTCTATAATCTGCTGCTGCTGGGCTTCTTCTTCTACGCCGGGCGCATGGTGTTCAAGGGCCCGGCCAGTCCCGGTCCGGTCGCTCTCGTCGGGCGCAAGGCCGGGGCGATCGGCCTGACTTCGCCCAGGAAGGATGCGGACCAATGAACTGGATCGATTTTCCGACATTCTTCGCCTGCGCCGCAGGGGTGGTGATCGCGCTCTACGTCACGCTGGACGGCTTCGATCTCGGCGTCGGCATTCTCTTCCCCTTTGCGCCGCGCACAAGCGACCGCGACGCGATGATGCGCTCGCTCGCCCCCATGTGGGACGGTAACGAGACCTGGCTGGTGCTGGGCGGCATGGTGCTGCTGGCAGGTTTTCCCGTCGCCTTTTCGATTCTGCTTCCGGCGTTCTACGTGCCGCTCGCGCTGATGCTGCTGGGGCTGGTGCTGCGCGGCGTAGCGTTCGAGTTCCGCGCGCAGGAAGGTTTCCTCGAACTGGTCTGGTCGATCGCCTTCACGGCCGGTTCCGTGCTGGCCGCGTTCTGCCAGGGTGCCGTGCTCGGTGCCTTCATTGGCGGTGATATCCGGGTAACGGACGCGCATTTTTCGGGCGGACCGTTCGACTGGCTCGGACTGTTCTCCTGCCTGACCGGCCTTGGCGTCGTCGCCGGCTATGCGCTGCTGGGCGCGGGCTGGCTGATCTGGCGCACCGAGGGCAATACCCAGATCTTCGCGCGCGAGATCGCCCGTCCGGCACTGCTGGCGACGGCCGCCGCCATCGCGTTGGTGAGCATCTGGACGCCAATCATGTTCCCCCATGTCGCGGCGCGCTGGTTCGCGTGGCCCTCCGCCCTGCTGCTGGCGCCGCTGCCGATCGCGGCCGTCCTTGCCTGGCTTGCCGTGTGGCGCGGGCTGTGGGGCGAGCGCCAGTGGCTGCCCTTCGCCGCGAGCATCGGGATGTTCGTCGTTTCCCTCGCCGGGATCGGGGCGAGCATCTGGCCCGACGCGATCCCCGGCGTGATGACGATCCGGCAAGGCGTCTCCGCACCGCGGACCCAGGCCATCGTGGCGGGCGCGGTGATCGTGATCGTGCCGGTGATCCTGGCCTATGTGAGCTACAGCTACTGGGTCTTCCGGGGCAAGATCGGCCCGCGCGAGACGCTCTGAGGATGGGGCGGCTATACGAAAGTCCAGTTCCGGTGATGCTCGCGCATGGCTCGCACAATGGAATGTCCTGCTCACATGGAAGCTTGTCGGTTCGCACCGACCGTCAACCAAGAGCCAAGGACAGCTTCGATATGCCCACCATCACAGTCGCCGACGGTACCGAAATCTTCTACAAGGACTGGGGTCCGAAGGACGCGCAGCCGATCGTGTTCCACCACGGCTGGCCGCTCTCGTCGGACGACTGGGACGCCCAGATGCTCTATTTCCTGGGCGAAGGTTTCCGCGTGATCGCCCATGACCGTCGCGGCCACGGTCGCTCGACCCAGACCGACACCGGCAACGACATGGATACCTATGTCGCCGACGTGATCGAACTCACCGATCATCTGGACCTCCGGAACGCCGTGCACATCGGCCATTCGACCGGGGGCGGCGAAGCCGCGCGCTATGTCGCCCGTGCCAAGCCGGGCCGCGTCGCCAAGGCGGTCCTGGCCGGAGCCGTGCCGCCGATCATGGTCCAGTCCGACACGAATCCGGGCGGCACCCCGCTCGCCGTATTCGACGGTTTCCGCACCGCTCTCGCTGCTAACCGCGCGCAGTTCTACAACGACGTCGCGAGCGGTCCGTTCTACGGCTTCAACCTGCCCGGTGCCAAGGTCATCGAGGCGACCGTCCATAACTGGTGGCGCCAGGGCATGGCGGGCGGCGCCAAGGCCCATTACGACTGCATCGCGGTGTTCTCCGAAACCGACTTCACCGAAGATCTGAAGGCGATTGAAGTTCCCACCCTTGTCATGCACGGCGAGGCGGATCAGGTCGTGCCGATCGCCGACGCCGCGCTGCTGTCGATCAAGCTGCTGAAGCGCGGCGTGCTCAAGACCTACCCCGGCTATCCGCACGGCATGCTGACGATCCATGCGGACGTGCTCAATCCGGAAATCCTGGCCTTCATCAAGGACTGACGCGGATCTGCGATGGCGGGGAGGGAGCTGCCTTCTCCGCCATCCTAAACCATAGAAGGGAAGGGGTGCTATACACGACCGAATATATTTATCCCTCTACGGACATCGGCCAAGGCAGCAGGGAAATATGGGTCCATGATGAAATCGCCCCTGCTTCGTTCGACCGCTTTCGCTCTCGCGGTGGCGACCATCGGTCCGGCATTTCCGGCTCAGGCTGCCGAAGCGGAACGGTCCGGATCGGCATGGGAAACGGCGGAGCAAACGGCAGGGGAAGGCCTGACCCCGATCGTCGTCTCCGCCCGCCGCCGCCTCGAAGATGCGCAGGACGTGCCCGCCGCAATCTCCGTCTTCAGCGTCGCGCTGCTGGACTGGTCCTACACGGTCGAGACCAACCTGCTGAGCCAGCTCGTGCCCAGCCTCAACTACAGCTCGGCGAACCCGCGCAAAACTGCTTTCACCATTCGCGGCCTCGGTTAGAGCGTCGTTGCGGTGAGTCAGGCGAACGACGGGCTTGAACCCGGCGTCGGCTTCTACATCGATCAGATCTACCACGTCCGCCCGGCGAGCGCCGTCTTCGACTTCTCGGACATCGACCAAATCGAAGTGCTGCGCGGCCCGCAGGGCGCCCTGTTCGGCAAGAACATGACGGCGGGCGCGAGCAACATTACCTCGCGCCTGCCGACTTTCACGCCCGAGGCGAGCGAGGAAATCCCGCTGGGCGAGAACCGTTTCGTCCAGGTCAAGGCCTCGGGTTCCGGCCCGATCACCGACACGCTCGCCTTCCGCATTTCCGGTCTCGTGCCTCGGGGCGACGGCGTGATCCGCAACGTGGCGGACGGGCGCGACCACAATGGCATCGGCAACCAGGCGGTGCGCGGCCAGTTGCTCTTCGTTCCCACCGACAGCTTCAAGCTGCGCCTGACTGCCGACTTCACCAGCTTTCAGAGCGATTGCTGCATGCAGGTCTATCTGCGGGTCGGCCAGAGCCTGCGCAATCCCGCACGCCAGTATCGCGCGCTTGCCGCCGGGCAGAACCACACCCGCGCCAGCACCGACCCCTACGACCGGGTAACAGATATCGACAGGCCGCTGAATGTCGATACAGAGAAAGGCGGCGTCTCGGCCATCATGGACTGGGACTTCGGCGCGGCAACGCTCACCTCGGTCAGCGCCTGGCGCTTCTGGAACTGGGATGCCGGGAACGGCCGCGACTATACCGGCCTGCCGGTCCAGATGTCGCAGCACATCCCCTCGCGGCAGGACCCATTCAGTCAGGAACTGCGCCTCGCGTCCAACGGCGACACGCGGTTCAGCTACGTGCTGGGTCTCTATTACTTCCGCCAGAAGATCACCGGGCGCCCGATCAGCATCTACGGCCCGCTTGCCGCCTACTGGCTGATCGGCCCGAAACACCCCGGGTGCCGGGCAACCTGCTCGACGGCTACGGCACCGACGGGCGCACCCGCTTCGTGACCGACAGCTATGCCGCGTTCGGCGAACTGACCGATCACCTGACCCTGACCGGCGGTCTGCGCTACACGTACGAGACCAAGGACGGAGACTGTAGCAGCACTGTCTACGGCGGCCTCGCCACGACCAATACGGCGCTGATCAATGCCAAGCTCTCGGTCCTGCGCCCGCAGAGCTATTCTGCGAGTAACAAGGACGGCAGCCTTTCCGGACGCGCCAATCTGGCCTGGACCGTGACCGACGGCCTGATGGCTTACGCGGGCTATGCGCGGGGCTTCAAGTCGGTCGGCATCGACATGTCGGGCCTGCCGCTCGACAACGCCAACCGGCCGGTGCTTTCCACCGCAGTCATCAAGCCGGAAAAGAACACGACCTACGAACTCGGCCTGAAGTCGACGCAGCTGGACCGGCACCTGATCTTCAACCTGACCGGCAACTGGACCGATGTGACTGACTTTCAGGCCACCATCGTCGACAGCACGCAGACGGTGGCGCTGCGCGGCTATCTTTCGAACATTCCCAAAGTCACGGTCAAGGACATCGAGGCCGATGCCACGGCGCTGCTTGCACCGGGGCTGACGGTCCGCGCCTCGGGGTCCTATTCCCACGGCGAATACAGCGACTATCCGGCCGGCCCTTGCCCGCTGGAGCTTCAGGGAGCGGCAACGACCGCTTGTTTGCTGACCGGCCAGCGCCTGTCCGGCCTGCCGCGCTGGGCGGGTTCGCTCGGCATCGACTATACCCTGCCGGTGTCCGAGAGCGGCAGCCTGGTCCTGCACAGCGACACCAGCGCGCGGGGCGGCTATTACGGCGACCCCAGCCTTTCCCGCTACACCTGGGTCGGCGGCTATACCGTGACCAATGCCGTCGTCGGCTATCGCTCCAAGAACGGCTGGCAAGTGGATGTCTTCGCCCGCAACCTGTTCAACCGCAACTATATCCAGAACCTGACGATTCAGGCGGGCAACTCCGGCCTCATTCTGGGCACTCCGTCCGACCCGCAGATGTTCGGGATCACCTTCAAGGCCAGGCAGTAGCAGCCCCTGCCTGTCTTTGGGCTGACACGGGCCGGCGGGATGCTATCCTCCCGGTCCGGCGAGTCGGCGAGGGGGGAAGGCGAATGCAGGCGAGCGGTGGTATCGTTCTGATAGCTGCGGTCGCGGTCTGCGCGGCCGCGATGCCTGCCCTTGCAGCGAGCCCCGATGAGGTCGTGGCGGTCCTGGAGCGCTGGGACCGCGACGACCACCCCGACTTGCGCGGCGTGGTCGTGCTGCGCGGGGGCCGGCGAATTGCGGAACGCTACTACAACGGCGCCGGGCCCGGCGAACTGCACGACATCCGCTCCGCCGGAAAGAGCGTGACAGCGCTCGTCACGGGGATCGCGGTCGATCGCGGCGCGATCCACGCGCTTGGCGATCCGGTGTCGCGCTACTGGCCTGCCTCGGAAGGCAGTGCGATCGGCCCGGTGTCGCTGCGCGACGTGCTGACGATGCGCTCGGGCCTCGCCGCCTTCGACGAAGACCCCGCTTCTCCCGGCAACGAGGACCGGATGGATGCCGCGCCCGATCCTCTGGCCTTCGTGCGCGGCGTGCCTCGGGAGGACCCGCCGGGCACGCGCTATCGCTACAATTCGGTTACCGCCTATGTCGCGGGAGTGGCCGTCGCCGGTGCGACTGGATCGACGATGGCCGAATTTGCGGGACGGCACCTGTTCGCGCCGTTGGGGATCGCTCGGTGGCGCTGGGACGCCGATGCCGCGGGCATGACCAAAGGACAGGGCAATCTCCGGCTCACTGTGCGCGACCTTGCCGTGCTGGGCGAGATGGTGCGCAATCGCGGGCGATTCCAAGGAAGTGAGGTGGTCAGCGCGGGGTGGATCGCGGAGATGACCGCGCCCCACGTGACCATCGCTACCGACGATGCATATGCCGACAGTTACGGATACTTCTGGTACGGCAAGACCCATCGCATCGGTGGAACTGCCATCGACGTTGCCTTCGCCTCGGGGAACGGGGGCAACAAGATCTACGTAGTTCCCGCCTGCCGCCTCGTCGTTGCCGTTACCTCTTCGGCCTATGGCAAAGGCTATGGCCAGCGCCGTTCCGAAGCGATCCTGAAGGCCCTGCTCGAAACCGAAACGGCGGCAGGCGGATGCCGGACCTCCTCGCGTAGGTAGAAGCGAACTCCCGGCACAGGGTCGAAAAAATACCGTCGGAACCTCCGTATCTTCCGGAATTCCTCTAGAATTAGAACATGCCCCGTTCGCGTCGATGCGATTTATTTCGTCGGCGAAATTTCAGAGGAAGTAATGCGCCAGTCCTTGGTAGTACCGGATTCGGTGACGGTGCGTTCCGCTCGCCAGTTCGCAGGTATTCTTTCCGCAGAATACGATGCAGGGAGGAATCTAGATCTTGACTTGTCTGCGCTGAACGAAGTCGATCTTGCCTTTGTCGAGATTGTTTACTCTGCTCGCGACCAGTGGGCGCGGGCAGGGCGCGACCTGCGTCTGGCGCATCCTGCCGGCGGCGCGGTCGCCGCGCTGCTCGAACGCGCGGGCTTCCTCACGGACCTCACCCCTCAGGACCTCGAATTCTGGTTCCACGGAGAACTGCCGCAATGACTGCCTCTATCCTAACCGTCGACGATTCCCCCAGCCTGCGCATGGCGATCCGCATCGCACTGACCGGTGCGGGCTACGACGTCACCGAAGCGGGCGACGGCGTTGAGGGGCTGGCGGCGGCAGGCGCCAAGCGGTTCGACCTTATCATCACCGATCTCAACATGCCCAACATGGACGGACTGACCATGATCCGCGAACTGCGCAAGGCGCCGGAGCAGGCGGGCATTCCGATCATCTTCCTCACGACTGAGAGCGACGATGCGATGAAGCAGCAGGCCAAGGCCGCCGGGGCCACCGGCTGGCTGGTCAAGCCTTTCGTTCCCGAACAGCTCATCAAGGTCTCGCGCAAGGTCCTCGGCCGTTGAGCACGCAGGACCCGATCGCGGCGTTCCGCGTCGAGGCGGGCGACCTGCTCGACCAGATCGAGCAGGGGCTGCTCGATCTCGGCCACCGGCTGGACGACCGGGGCCTGATCGACGAGGTGTTCCGGGGGCTGCATACGCTCAAGGGCTCGGGCGCGATGTTCGGCTTCAATGCGCTGGCCGATTTCACCCACCACTGCGAGACCGCCTTCGACCGCGTGCGCAAGGGGCTGGCTCCCGCGACGCAGGAGCTGGTGGCGGTGATCCTCTCCGCGCGCGATCACATGCGCGCGCTGATCGAGGGTGACGGTACCGGTCTGGAAAGCGCGGGCGCAGCGATCCTCGCACAGCTTCAGGCCGCGATCGACGGGGCCTGCGATGTGGTGCCCGCGGCAGCCGCTCCCGCCACGCCGAAGGGCTGGCGCCTGTTCTTCCGTCTTCCCGCAGACGCCATGGCCAACGGCACCAACCCGCTGATGTTGCTCGATGAGCTGCGCGATCTCGGCGAGTGCCGCATCACCGCACGCACCGACACCATTCCGCCGCTGGCGGATCTGGTGCCGACCGAGTGCCATATCGGCTGGGACGTCGAACTGCGCGGCGACATCTCGCGCGACGATATCGATGATGTGTTCATCTTCGTGATGGACGACATGGAACTCACCATAGAGCCGCTGGAAGTCGAGGCTTCCGACGCACCGGCGGCAGTGCCTGCCGAAACGGTAGCCGATTTACCCGCCGCCGATCTGCCCGCAGTAGTGCAGGACAGCGCGGTGAGCCGCACCTCAGCCAAGCCCGCCGGTGAAAGCGTCCGCGTGCCCGCCGAGCGGCTTGACGAACTGATGGACCGCGTGGGCGAACTCGTGATCGTTCAGAGCCGCCTCTCGCAGCTTGCCAGCGGTCACGGGTCGGCGGTTGGCAACGAACTGGCGCTACGCTCGATCTCCGAGGAAATAGAGCGGCTCGCGGGCGAGTTGCGCGATACCATGATGGTGCTGCGTATGGTGCCCGTCGCCAGCCTGTTCAGCCGCTTCCGCCGCCTCGTCCACGATCTTGCGCGCGAGACCGGCAAGACCATCGAGCTTTCGACCGAAGGCGAGACCACCGAAGTCGACAAGACCATGATCGAGCGCCTCGCCGATCCCATGGTCCACCTGATCCGCAACGCCTGCGATCACGGCCTCGAACCCCCCGAGGACCGCCTTGCCGCGGGCAAGCCTGCCGCCGGGCAGGTCCGTCTCTCGGCGCATCAGGCGGGCGGCGAAGTGCTCATCACCATCCGCGACGACGGACGCGGGATCGACCGCGTGCGGGTGCGGGCCAAGGCTGAGGCGCAGGGTCTGATCCAGCCCGGCCAGCCGATTTCCGACCATGACCTGCTCCAGATGATCTTCCATCCGGGCTTCTCCACGGCGGCGCAAGTGACCAACCTTTCGGGGCGCGGCGTCGGCATGGACGTGGTGAAGCGCACGATCGAGAGCCTGCGCGGCACTATCGACATCACCTCCGCGCCGGGTGAAGGCTCGACCGTGGTGCTGCGCATCCCGCTGACCCTGGCGATCATCGACGGCTTGCTGGTGCGCGTCGGCGAAGGCCGCTACGTGATCCCGCTCGGCGCGGTGGAGGAATGCCTCGAACTGAGCCTCGAGGAAGATCTGCGTTCGCGCGGTCGCAGTTTCATCACCTTGCGCAACCGGCTGGTGCCGTTTTTGCGCCTGCGCGAGATCTTCGACACCGGCACGCGGCCCGATCCGCACCAGAAGATCGTTGTCATCGCCACCGGCACCGAGCGCGTCGGACTGGTGGTGGACCAGATCATCGGGAGCCACCAGACGGTCATCAAGTCGATGTCGCCGCTGCACCGCAATGTCGCGACATTCGCGGGCGCCACGATCCTCGGCGACGGCGGGGTCGCGCTGATCCTCGATGTCGCCCAGCTCGTCATGCTCGGCCAGAACCAGGAGGAGCGGCTGCGCGCCGCCGGATAAGCATCATGCCAGATACCGTTCCTGCACCGAATGCCACGCAGTGGGATGGCGAAGGCCGTCTCGAAGTGCTGACATTTAACCTCGGCGAGGAGACTTTCGCGCTGGAGGCTACGCTGGTCCGCGAGATCCTCGACCTCCTGCCCGAAACCCGCGTGCCCGGCGCCGCGCCGCTGCTGGGCAGCGTGTTCAACTTTCGCGGTAAGATCATCCCGATCGCCAACCTCAGGCTGGCTTTCGCCATGCCCGAAACCGAAGCGACGGTGGATAGCCGCATCGTCGTGATCGAGACGGAGGCGGAAGGCGAAGTGTTCCAGATCGGCATCCGCACTGACAAGGTCCATGAGGTCGCCACGCTCGACCGTTCCGCCAGCGAGGAACCGCCTGCGGTCGGCATGCGCTGGCGCCGCGATTTCGTCCGCGAACTGGTTCGCAGGCAGGACGGCGTCGTCGTCCTGCCGGACCTTGGCGCGATCTTTCGTTCACTGACCGGCGCAGACGATTCCGCTGCCGGTCAGCCATCCACAGTACATTGAGGCGGGGGCCATCATGCGTGCAACGATCAAGCTGAAGCTGTGGGGGACCTTTGCGATCCTCCTTATCATCCTGTCGGTGACTATTGCGGTCGGCATTTCCCGCCTCACCACGCTCAATGACGCCGTCGGCAGCCTCGTCGCCGGTCCGGCCAAGCAGCTCGACCGCGCCCGCGCGATTGACAGCGGCGTCAGCATGATGGTCCGTTCCGAGAAGAACCTCGTCCTCACCGAAGACCCTGTAGAGCGCCGCGAGCTGGAAACGCGGATTGCCACCTGGCGCGACCGGGTCGAGCAGGAAGTCGAGCAGGCCAATGCCGTCGCCTCCGTCGACACCCGCGCGTCCTGGGCGCAGCTGCGCGAGCAGTGGAACGCCTTCAAGCCGGTCAACCAGCAGGTGAGCGAACTCAGCAGCCGCGACAAGACCGCCGCTGCCGCGCTGACCATGGGCGAATCCCGCGAGCGCGCGCAGGCCGTGACCAAGACTGTGGAAACGCTGGTCGATGCCCAGCAGCGGATGATGGCCAAGGCCGACGACGATACCGAAGTGACTTACGGTTCGGCGCGTGCGCTGATGATCGGCATGGGCGTTGCCGCGGTACTGATCACGGTCATCGCCGCGGCCTATCTGGCGCTGGTCATCTCGCGAGGTCTGAAGGCGGCAGGTGATGCCATGCGCCAAGTGGCCGAAGGCGACCTGACGCGCACTGCCGAAGTGACCTCCAACGACGAGATCGGCGACCTGCTCGGCCATGTGAACACCATGATCGAGCGCTTGCGCGGCGTGGTCGGCGATGCGGGTGTGGCAGCCGAGAACGTCTCGGCGGGCAGTCAGGAGCTTTCCGCCAACTCGGAGCAGGTCTCGCAGGGCGCGACCGAGCAGGCCGCCGCTGCCGAACAGGCTTCGGCCTCGATGGAAGAGATGGCTGCCAACATCAAGCAGAACGCCGACAATGCGGCGCAGACCGAGAAGATCGCCCGCCAGTCCTCGAAGGACGCCGAAGCCAGCGGCGTCGCCGTGAACCGCGCGGTCGGTGCGATGCGCACGATTGCCGAGAAGATCGGCATTGTCCAGGAGATCGCCCGCCAGACCGACCTCTTGGCCCTGAATGCCGCCGTCGAGGCGGCGCGTGCCGGGGAGCATGGTCGCGGTTTCGCGGTCGTCGCCTCGGAAGTGCGCAAGTTGGCCGAACGCAGCCAGCACGCCGCCGCCGAGATCGGCGCGGTCTCCACCGAGACCGTTCAGGCCGCCGCCGAGGCGGGCGATATGCTCTCGAAGCTGGTGCCCGACATCCGCCGCACTGCCGAACTGGTCTCCGAGATTAGCGTGGCCTGCCGCGAACAGGATATCGGCGCCGCCCAGATCAACGAGGCGATCCAGCAGCTCGACCAGGTGACGCAGCAGAACGCCGGAGCCTCCGAGCAGATTTCGACGACTTCGGAAGAACTCGCCGCGCAGGCGGAAGAGCTTCAGGCCTCGATCGCCTACTTCCGCACGTCGGATAGCGGCAGCCGCCGCGGCGCCGCTCCGGTGGCGATCCGCAAGCCGGTCCCGGCAGTGCGCAAGGCGTCTCCGGCGCGTAACCCGCGTGCGCTCTCGGTCGCCGACCAGCAGGCCCGCGTGCGCGGCTTCGCGCTCGATCTCTCGACCGGCGGGCCCGACAGCGAGGACGAGGCGTTCACCACCCACGCGGCCTGATGCGTCCGCCTGACCATTCTCGATTACCGACTTTCCCCCATCCCGTTTTCAGGGTTCCCCTTGCCATGCGCGCAACAATAAAAATGAAGCTGGGCGTGACCTTCGCCATCATCCTGATCCTGCTTGCAGTCGTTGTCGGCGTTAGCCTGACGCGCCTCAGCACGCTCAACACCGCGATTACCGACCTTATCAACGGCCCCGCCGCCCGCCTCGACCGCGCGCAGCAGATGCAGTCCACTTTCGGCAATCTCGCGCGCAACGAGCGCAGCATGACGATGACCAACGACGTTCAGACGGTAAATGAACTCGACGAGAAGGCCACTGCCGCGCTTTCCAGCTTCGAACGCCTGCTGGACGAGGCGGATGCCAAGGCGGTGCCGGAAACCAAGCAGACCTTGCGGGAAATCCGCGCGGCGTTCGACGCCTTCAAACCGATGGATTCGCGAATTCGCGATCTGGCCAAGGCGAACCAGAACGAAGAGGCGGCGGCGTTGTCGCTCGGTTCCGCGCGTGAAATACTCGACCGGGTCACCAAGCAGACCGACGCCCTCGTGCAGCGTGCCCGTGACGACATGGGCCAGGTCGATGACGAGACCAATGCGCTCTATTCCTCGGCGCGTGCCACGCTGCTGACCGTTGCCGCCATCGCCATCATCGGCGCGCTGGTAGGCGCGATCTGGATTTCGCTGATCGTTTCGCGCGGCCTTGGCCGGGTAAGCAATGCGATCAATGCAGTGGCCATCGGCGATCTCGACAACGACGTCCAAGTGACCTCGAACGACGAGATCAAGGACCTTGTCGACACCGTCAACAAGATGACTGCGAACCTCCGCGTCAGCGCGGCGCTGGCCGACAAGATCGCTGACGGCGACCTGACCGTCAGCCACAAGCCGCTGTCCGAGCAGGACAAGCTGGGCCATGCCCTGGTGCGCATGATCGAGCGTCTGCGCGGCGTCGTCGGCGATGCCACCGTCGCCTCCAACAATGTCGCTAGCGGCAGCCAGGAGCTGTCCTCGACCTCCGAGCAGGTCTCGCAGGGCGCGACCGAGCAGGCTGCCGCTGCCGAGCAGGCCTCGGCCTCGATGGAAGAGATGTCGGCCAACATCAAGCAGAACGCCGAGAACGCGGCGCAGACCGAGAAAATCGCCCGCCAGTCGGCCCAGGACGCCGAAGCCAGCGGCGTGGCCGTCGACCGCGCGGTCGGCGCGATGCGCACGATCGCCGAGAAGATCGGCATCGTCCAGGAGATCGCCCGGCAGACCGACCTGCTCGCGCTCAACGCAGCCGTCGAGGCGGCGCGCGCCGGTGAGCATGGCCGCGGCTTCGCAGTGGTGGCTTCGGAAGTGCGCAAGCTGGCCGAGCGTAGCCAGGGCGCCGCAGCGGAAATCAGCGCGGTGTCGTCCAACACCGTCGATGCGGCGACCGAGGCGGGCGAGATGCTCTCCAAGCTGGTGCCCGATATCCGCCGCACTGCTGAACTGATCTCGGAAATCAGCGCCGCCTGCCGCGAGCAAGACATCGGTGCCGGCCAGATCAACCAGGCGATTCAGCAGCTCGACCAGGTGACCCAGCAGAACGCCGGGGCTTCGGAGCAGATCTCCTCGACCTCGGAAGAACTGGCGGCGCAGGCCGAGGAACTCCAGGCCTCGATCGCCTATTTCCGCGTCGATGACTCAGGCAAGGCGCCCAGCCGCGCCGCCGCGCCGGTGCGCAAGGCCGCGCCGATCAAGGCAGCGCTCAAGGTCGGAGCGAAGCGTACTTCGGCGGCCAATGGACAGGCCCGGACCAACGGCTTCGCGCTCGACCTCGCCATGGGCGGCCCGGACGACCACGACGACGCCTTCGGGATGCACGCGGCATGAGCGACGAGCAGGAAATCCAGGCCGTAACCTTCGGTCTGGGGGCGGAGATCTTCGCGGTGCCGGTGGCGCTGGTCCGCGAGATCCTGGATTACCGCGAAACCTTCCGCATTCCGGGCGGCCCGGATTACCTGCTCGGCCTTACCGACATGCGCGGCGAGGGCGTGACGACGATCGATTTCCGCCTGCGGCTAGGCCTGCCGCCGGTGGAGCCGACCCCGGCGACGCGCATCCTGGTGGCGGACATTCCGCTGGAGGACCGCGTGCTCGTGCTCGGGCTTGTGGTGGACCGCGTGATCGAAGTCACCAGCTTCCGCGCCGACCAGATCGGCGGCGCGCCGGATGTCGGCGTGCGCTGGCCTTCCGAATATATCGGCGGCGTGGTGAAGCGCGACGAGGGCTTCACCGTGCTGGTGGACATGGCGCGCATCTTCTCCGCCGAGGAAGCCACGCGCCTGTCCGCCGCCGCTGCCTGAAGACCTTCCTGATTTCGGAGCCGCAAAGATGACCGCAGCCGCCTTGGCCAATCGCAGTTCGCCTTCCCTGCAGCCGCATGGCAGCGACCCGATGAGCAAGCGCAACTTCGCGCGGCTGGCGGCCTACATCTTCGACTATTCCGGCATCAAGATGCCCGAGAGCAAGAAGACCATGCTCGAAGGCCGGTTGCGCCGCCGCCAGCGGGCGACGGGCGCGCAGACGCTCGACGAATACTGCGACTACATCTTCGCCGACGAGAACCTCGCGGAGGAGGGCCTTTCGCTGATCAATGCGGTTACTACCAACAAGACCGACTTCTTTCGCGAGCCGGGCCATTTCGAATATCTGAGCAAGGTCATCCTGCCGGAAATGACCGCGCGGGGCGTCCGCTCTATCCGGGCCTGGAGCGCCGCCTGCTCGACCGGGCCGGAGCCCTATACTCTGGCCATGGTGCTGGATGACCATGCCGAAACCCATGGCGGCCCGGCCTACGGCATCCTCGCCACCGATCTCGATACCGACGTGCTCGAAACCGCGCGCAGCGGCATTTATCCGCGCGAGCTGGTCGATCCGGTCCCGGATGTCTTGCAGCGCAAATACGTGATGTTCCCGCGCGATGCGGCGCGGCGTGACGTGCGCATGGTGCCTGCCTTGCGCAGCGCGATCGGCTTCGCCCGGCTAAACCTGATGGACGATCGCTACCCGGTGGGCGAGCCGATGCACCTGGTCTTCTGCCGCAACGTGCTGATCTATTTCGACAAGCCGACCCAGAAGCAGGTCGTCTCGCGGCTCGTCGATTGCCTGAAGCCGGGCGGCTACCTGTTCCTCGGTCATTCGGAATCGATCACCGGGCATGATCTGCCGCTGACCCAGGTGGCCAATACCGTGTTCCGGAAGGGCTGAGGCGATGCTCGCGAACAAGAAGATCCGCGTCCTCGTCATCGACGATTCCGCCAGCGTGCGCCAGACGATGACCACGATCCTCCAGGAAGACCCGGAAATCGAGGTGATCGGCTCCGCGCCCGATCCGTTCAGCGCCGCCCGCCGGATCCAGGAGGAAGTGCCCGACGTCATCACGCTCGATGTCGAGATGCCGCGCATGGACGGCATCACCTTCCTGCGCAAGCTGATGTCGCAGTGCCCGGTGCCGGTGGTCATGTGTTCCTCGCTGACCGAGGAAGGCTCCGAGACGCTGCTTCAGGCGATGGAAGCAGGCGCGGTCGACGTGATCCTGAAACCGCGCATCGGCGTGGCGGACCACTTGGCCGAGCACAATCTCCAGATCCGCGACGCGGTGAAAGGCGCCTCCCGCGCCCGCGTGCGCGGACGGCCTGCGGTGCGCGAGACCAGGTCGGAAGGTCCGCAGAAGAAGCTCACGGCCGATGCCGTACTGCCGCCGCCCAGCGGCCGGGCCATGAGCCGGACTACCGAGATGGTCGTCTGCCTCGGCGCCTCTACCGGCGGGACCGAGGCCCTGCGCGAAGTGCTGGAAGCGTTGCCCGCCAATGCGCCGGGCGTCGTCGTGGTCCAGCACATGCCGGAGAATTTCACCCGCGCCTTCGCCAAGCGGCTCAACAGCCTTTGCGAAGTGGATGTGAAGGAAGCCGTCGACGGCGATCCCGTGCTGCGCGGTCATGTGCTGATCGCACCGGGCGGCAAGCACCTGATGCTTGAACGGCAGGGCGCGCGCTATCACGTCACCGTGAAGGACGGCCCGCTGGTGTCGCGCCATCGTCCCTCAGTCGACGTGCTATTCCGCTCCGCCGCGCGCTCGGCGGGATCGAACGCGGTGGGCGTCATCATGACCGGCATGGGTGACGACGGTGCGCGGGGCCTGCTTGAAATGAAGCAGGCCGGTGCCCGTACCTTCGCGCAGGACGAGGCGACCTCGATCGTCTTCGGCATGCCCAAGGAAGCCATTGCGCGCGGTGCGGCGGATCGGGTGATCCCGCTTGGCTCGATCGCCCGCGAAGTGCTGGTGGCCACCAGCCGATGATGGCCACGCCAGCAAATACCCCAGCACAGAGATCACCGATGACCGACATTGCCTATTTCCGTGAACCCGTGCTGGAGCCGGCCGCACCGGCATCCGGAACCGGACCTTCGCTGGTGGAACTGAGCGAGGCCCTCGCCGCCATCGCCGCGGGCCTCGACGCGCGCTTCGTGGCGGCGGGCACGGCGCTAGCCCGGGCCTATGAGATCGTCGAGGGGCTGATCGGTGCCCTTGAAAACGTTACCAATGCCTTCGAGCGGGAATCTGCCGATGCCGCCGTGGGCAATATGCGCGGCACTGCCGACCGATTGATGCAGCTGCCCGCGATCCAGACCGCGCGGAAAGAGGCGCTGGTGTCGATCGAACGGGCCAGTTCGGCGCTGTCGCACCAGATCGACCAGGTCAATCGCACGCTTAGTTTCCTGCGGATCTGCGGTCTCAACATCAAGGTGGCGGCGGCGGGATCGGGAGACTTCTCCGGCTTCGCCGATACCATGTTCGTCAAGCTGGACCTCGGCGAAACCGAAATGGAAGGCCTCTCGCGCGAGATCGCCTGGCTGGCCGAAGCCGTGCCCGCCATGTTCGAAGTGGAGCGGCAGCTGGCGGGGGAATGCACGCAAGTCATCCCACATGTTCCGCGCAAGCTTTCCGAGGATGCCGTGGCCTTGCAGCGGCACCAGATCGATCTGGCCGAACGAGCGCAGCGGATTGCCGAAGTCGCCCGTCATATCCGGGCCCAGGTCGGCACCGCGCTCGGCGCGCTCCAGGTCGGCGACAGCACCCGCCAGCGGTTGGAGCATCTGGCGGACGGTCTGGTCGATATCGATGCCTTCATCGCCGCGCCGGGCGACCTACCGGCGGATGTCGCGGCGGTAATCGCGGACCATGCTGTGGCGCTGATCTCGGCGCAGGCGGTGGACACCCTGGAGACCTTCCAGCGGGAATCGCGTCTGCTCACGGGCAGCTTGCGGGGCATCGGCCCCAGTGCGGCAAGCCTGCTCGAACTGCGGGACGGCGGGGACGGGGAGGGCGACGGTGTCTTCCTCCACCGGCTGGAGCGCAGCGTGGCCGACGTGGCCAGCGTCACCGAGCGCCTGCGCGAGGCCGATGCCCGTTCGAACCGTCTGAGCGGCCTTGCCTCGACGACCGCCGAGAACCTCGCGCAGCGACTGGCGACGGTCCACCGCATCACCAGCGACGTGCAGCAGATGGCCTGGAACACCGACCTGCGCTGCTATCGCATGGGTAATGAAGGGCGCGGGCTGGCTGTGGTCGCGTCCGAAATTCGCGGTTTTGCCGCAACTCTGGCAACGATCGCCTCGGGCATCGCCCAGTCGTTCGACGGGCTGACCGCTGCCGCTGCGGTCATTCGGGGGGGCGAGGACGATGCGCGCGCCGACGCCGGGGCGGCGCTGATAGAATCGCTGGGCTGCATTCGCGAGGGCGGCGAACGCATGCGCTCGGGCCTCTCGCACCTCGATGAAGGCGCGGTTTGCGTGACCGCGATCCTGGAAGAAACCACCGGCGCGATCGATTGCGAGGAAGACGTGGGCGGTCCGCTCGCGGCGATTGCCGAAAGGCTCTCCGGCCTTGGCCGCGAGGCTGCGGAAATCCCCGAGGCGGGGCAAGAGACCTTCGGTGCCCTCCTGGGAACGATCGCTGCCCGTTATACGATGGCCCGCGAACGCGAAGTGCACCGAGCATTCGAGCCCGGCGCCGAAGCCGCACCGAGTCTCGACCCGTTCGACCTTGATGATGACGACTTTGACGACGGCCTGTTCTGAGAACTCCGGCAGACGTAAAATGGGGCGTTTCCACACTCTGTGGAAACGCCCCATTTTACTGGCGATGGCTCTCTGTTCGCGGTGGGATCAATTGGCCGCGATGCCGAGCTTGCGGCGCGCCCTCGTCTTGGGCTTTTCGGCTGCGACTTCTGCTTGAGGTACGGCTTTCGGCTTGCGGCCACCCCTTTTGCCGAGGCCGATTTCCACGGCGAGGGCCTGGCGTTTGGCCGCATAGTCGCTGCAGACCATCGGATAGTCCGGCTTCAAGTTCCAGCGTGCGCGGTAGTCGTCCGGAGTAAGACCATGCGTAGTCAGAAGATGGCGCTTCAGCGATTTCAGCTTCGTGCCGCATTCCAGGCAAGTAATGGCATCGGGTTTGATTGACGAGCGGATCGAGACAGCGGGCGATATCTGTTCTTCGACAACCTCAGGCGTCATTCCCAAGCCTGCGAGCGAGGCATATACCGAGGCGATCAGTTGCGGGAGCTGTTCCGTCAATACGGCGTTGTTGCCGACATGGGCCGTAACGATATCGGTGGTGAGTTCCAGAAGCGCTTCTTGTGGCATATCGATGTGTTACCCGCCTGTTTTTGAGAGCTTACCCTGACAGATAACAAACACCGTAATCCTCTCGGTGCAATACTTTTATGCTAGTTTTTCTTGATTTATCTACAGCGGGAGTGCCGAATAGAGTGTGTGCTCGGCAGTTCTGTTTCCTTTCGAAACAATATGTGTACGGCCTATTTCTGTGGGCAACTTCGTGCCGCCCCTTCGGCAAAGCCGAGCAATGCGAGCATCAGCAGTGCCAGAAAGGCGATCGCGCCGCCGAGCGCCGTCCAGCCCAAGTCTTCGACAATCAGGCCGCCCAGCGGCGGGCCGAGCAGCGCGCCTCCGGCTCCGAACTGGGTTAGCAAGCCGTTGGCCGTCGCGATGCGCGGGTCGTGAGGGCTGTCGGCCCCGGCCAAGACCGGCAGCCGGGCGAACATCAGCGGCGGGACGAGACCGCTGACCAGCACGGCAGCGACCACGACCGCGCTCGTCGCGGCAAGGCCGGACGACGCGGCGAAGGCCGGTGGGATCAGCAAGGCCGTCACCACCAGTGCGGGAACGGCGATGAGGAGAAGGCGCCGGGCGTCAAGGCTGCCGTTCCGGATCAGGATGACCGCCAGCCCCGAAGCGGGCAGCGCGGAGAGCGAGGCCAGCGAGGCGACAATCCCGGCCTCGCCCAGCGTCGCGCCGTGGATATCGGTCAGGAAGCTGGGCAGGAGCATGGTCAGTGCGCAGAGGAACAAGGTGTAGATTCCGAAGGCGAAAGTCGAGATCCAGGCAGCCGGGGCGGGCAGGACGATCCGCCGCGTACCGCCATGTCCGAGATGGAGACGCGATGCGGGCGCGATGGCGAAGGCCAGCCGGATAGCCCAGAGGAACAGGATGCCGTTGGGGCCTATGCGTGTTGCACCGCTGCCGGTCACGGCGCTGCCGATTGCGATTCCGACCGGAACGAAAGTGCTCCACAAGGCCAGCGCGCGCGGGCGATCACGGTCATCGGCGACGGCTGCGATCGCGGTGGGGGCTGCGATGACGACGAGCAGGTAGCCGATACCCTCCGCCGCTCGCGCCGCGAAGAGCGTCGCGGGATCTTTTGTCACGGCTTCCAGCAGGCTCATGCCGGCCAGTATCGCCATGCCGCCGATCAGCGACCGGCGAAAACTGATCCAGCCCAATGTCAGCCCGGCCAGGAACCCCAGTGTCGCGCCGCCCACTTCGAGCAACGAGATCAGCAGTCCCGTTTCCGGCAAGGTCAGCGCGAAGCGAGCGCGCAGCAGCGGCGCGATCGTCGAGAATTTCGCAAGCTGCGCCGCCGCGAGCACTCCGACGAGCCAGAGGAACAGGATGGTGCGCCAGGGTCTTTGCATGGCGTGCGCGCTAGAGCATTTTCAAGCCTGGTGGAATCACCCGGCGGCTCGGAAAATGCGTTTATCAGAAGCTGGCATTTTCAAGCTGGGTGGAACTGCCTTCCTATTTGTCGGACGCGGAGTTCGCCGGGAGCAGTTTCTTCCAGCGGGCATCGAGCGCCGTCTGTGCTCTGTTCTCACCGACCCGCGAGACCAGCGATACACCGCGCAGAGTGATGCTATGGCCGCCCAGCCAGTGGCCCGAGATGCTGTAGCCGATATCGTAGATCGCCACGTCCGCGTGCGAGCCGCCGTCGACCAGGAAGCGGGTGGTGACGAGGACCGGCAGGCGTTCGTCGCCGCGGCTGTCATCGGGCAGCTTTGCTTCCTTGCGGGCCTTCTTCAGCGCGCGTTCGAACCACGCGGCTTCGATCCGGGGTTCGCCGGTGGTTTCGGCGGGCGACAGGGCGAGTGCACTGGGGAAAGTCACCCGCTGGCTCTGGACGGACTGGTCGGCGGAGGCGGGCTTCAGGACGAGATCGTCGCCGGAGCCGGTGGCCGTGAGCACGAGCATTGCCGCCCGTGTCGAGGCGCGGCGGGCATCGGCACTTCTGGAGGCTTCGGTTTCGCTGCGCTGGCTCCAGTTGTTCCAGAGAGTCAGGCCGGAAATGGTGACGGCAATCACCGTCAGCACTTCGCCAAGGGTAATCCAGCGTCGCCGGATTGCAGCGGCTTCGTCGGCGCGGGCTTCGGCTTTCGCCTTGGCTTCGATCTTGGAGTCATCAGTCACGGGGCCGATTCAACACCGGCGGCCCGCGCCGTCAAGCGCAAGCTGTGCACCCGGGGACGGCCCCGGCGTCATGAACGCCGAAGCCGTTAGCGGAAGCGATCAGTTCGCCAGCGTGGCGTTGTCAATCACAAAGCGGTACTTCACATCGCTCTTCAGCATGCGCTCGTAAGCCTCGTTGATATCCTTGACGTCGATCATCTCGATATCGGCGACGACGCCCCTCTCCGCGCAGAAGTCCAGCATTTCCTGTGTTTCGGCGATGCCGCCGATCAGCGAGCCGGCGATGGCGCGACGTCGGAAGATCAGCGCGGCGACGTTCGGCGAGGGGTGGGCATGTTCGGGAACGCCGACCAGCGTCAGCGTGCCGTCGCGCTTGAGTAGCGCGGTGAAGGCGTCGAGGTCGTGGCTGGCGGCGACGGTGTTGAGGATGAAGTCGAAGCTGTTGGCGTGGGCGGCCATCTCGTCCGCATTGCGTGAGACGACGACTTCATCGGCGCCCAGTTCCAGTGCGGCTTCACGCTTGCTGTCCGACGTGGTGAAAGCCACGACATGGGCGCCGAGCGCATGGGCAAGCTTCACGCCCATGTGGCCGAGGCCGCCGATGCCGACGATGCCGACTTTCTTGCCCGGACCGACGTTCCAGTGGCGCAGCGGCGACCAGGTGGTGATGCCCGCGCAAAGCAGCGGCGCCACGGCGGCGAGCTGTTCGGCCGGGTGGCTGATCTTCAGCACGAACTTGTCGTTGACGACGATGCTCTGCGAATAGCCGCCCAGCGTGTGGCCCGGCGCATCGGGGGTCGCGCCGTTGTAGGTGCCGGTGAAGCCGTTCTCGCAGTACTGCTCCAGGCCCTCGTCGCAGGACGAACAGTGCTGGCAGCTGTCGACCATGCAGCCGACGCCGACCGTGTCGCCGACCTTGAACGCGGAGACTGCGCTGCCGACGGCGCTGACCGTGCCGACAATCTCGTGGCCGGGAACGCAGGGGTAGAGCGTGCCGGCCCATTCGCCGCGCGCCTGGTGAAGGTCGGAATGGCAGACGCCGCAATAGGCGATGTCGATCGCCACGTCATGCGCGCCGGGGGCGCGGCGTTCGATGTCCAGCGCCACGAGCGGCGTGTTCTCGGTGACGGCACCATATGCCTTCGTCATCGTTGCTTGTTCCTTGATCGGGGAGAGGAAGAGGGGGCGGGAGGAACCGCCACGCAGCCCCAGATAGGCTGCCAGGGAAGGGACATCACCCCTGCGCGCGTCGAATAAGGCGATGAACGGAATTCATCATTGCCGTGCTCAAAGCCCAAGTGGCCGCATCTCGCGGATGAGGTCGATCAGCAGGCGCAGACCGGACGGCAGCTGGCGGCGGCTGGAGTAGTAGACATGGAAGGCACCGCCCATCGATCCCCATTCGTCCAGCACCACCCGCAGCCGTCCGGAAGCCACGTCCGCCGCGATCGTCGGTTCTGCCGCGTAGATCAGCGCGGCGCCGCTGCGGGCCATGTGCAGGCCGATCCGCGAATTGCCGATGGTGATCGGGCCTTGCACGGCGATGACTTGCGTCTCGTCGTCCTTGTCGAACTCCCAGTTGTAGATGCGCTCGTTCCCAAGCCTGATTTTCATGCAACGATGGCGGGTGAGATCCTGCGGCATTTCAGGCACGCCGAAGCGCTCGAAATAGGCGGGCGACCCGGCCACGACCCAGCGCAGCGGTGGGGAGATGCGCTGGACGATCATGTCTTCCGGCACGGTGCCGCCATAGCGGATGCCCGCATCGAAGCCCTGTTCGATCACGTCGACCATGCGGTTGTCGATCGAGAGGTCGATCTCGATGTCGGGATAACGCTCGATGAACACGGGCAGCACCGGGGCGAGGATCAGTTCGGCCGCGTCTTCGGGCACGTTGAGGCGGATGCGCCCGGCGGGTGCGTCGCGGAAGCGGTTGAGCACTTCGGCAGCATGGTCGATGGCGTCAAAGTGCTCGGATATGGCGTCGCGGAAGGCTTCGCCCGCCGTGGTCAGAGTGACGCTGCGGTTGGTGCGATTGAGCAGGCGCACGCCGTGGCGGTCTTCCAGCCCCTTCAGCGCATGGCTGAGCGCGGAGGCGCTGATCCCCAGTTCCAGGCTGGCGCGGCGAAAGCTGCGATTGCGGGCGATGGCCAGGAAATAGGCGAAGTCTGCTAGATCAGAACGGCTGAATTTCATGTCAGCCGTCTTCGATCCTCCATGCAGCCTTGTCCAGCGTCTATCCCAGTCGGGGATCGATGAGGAACTTCTCCCCGGTGGCCTTGCGCTCATACTGGCGCAGGACATCGGGTTGCAGCGCCTGCGCAAGACCGACGACCTGAGTATAGCGGCTGGCGAACGTCGTGGTGAGTTCGTCCAGTACCCGCGCGCGGAAGCGAGCGACGACTTCCGGCCCGGCCTTTTGCAGGAACGGGAAGAGCAGCCAGCCGCCGACCGACCACTGGAAACCGAAAGTCATGCGATTGAGCGTGGTGGGTGCCAGATCGAGCGCGCCGTAGATATAGAGCTGCTTGAACGTGTCAGAGCCATAGCGGCTGTAGCTGCCCGCGTTTTCCACGGCGGCGCGTTCCATCGCGCGCAGGATGTCGCTGCCCAGCGTGCCGCCGCCGATGGCGTCGAAAGCGATCGTTGCACCGGTCTTGCGGATCGCGGCGCTGAGCTGTTCGTTGAAGTCCGCGTCCCGGCTGTTGACGACATGCTGGGCGCCGATCTCGCGCAGGATCTGCGCCTGCTCCGGCGAGCGTACCACGTTGACCAGCGGAATCCCGTCTGAGAGGCAGACCTTCTGGAGCATCTGGCCGAGGTTCGAGGCAGCGGCGGTATGGACGATGGCCTTGTGGCCTTCCCGGCGTGCGGTCTCGACGAAGCCGAGCGCGGTCAGCGGGTTCACAAATATCGCCGCGCCGTCGGCGGCTTCGGCGCCTTCGGGTAGCGCCACGACGTCCTTCGCCGCGAACCTGCGGTAGTCCGCATACATGCCGCCGCCGATCATGCCGACGCGCTTGCCTTCCAGCGCCTTGGCATTGCGCCCGGCGGCAACCACGGTGCCCGCGGCTTCGTTGCCGATCGGCAGCGACTGATCGATCCGCCCGCTCACGCTCGGGAGGCGGTTTTCGGGGACCTGGAAGCGCAACGTTCCCTCCGCTTCGGTGAGCGTGGCGAGGTCGGCGGGGCCGAGGAGCAGGCCGAGGTCGCTGGGATTGATGGGGGCGGCTTCCACCTGCACGATCACTTCGTCGTCGCCCGGTTCGCCGATCGCGAGGTTCTCCAGCGAGAGCGTAAGGGTTCCATCCTTGTCGATGTGGGTGCGCATTTCGCGTCCGGTCAGCGTCATCCTTGGTGTCCTTTGTTCTGTTCGTCCTCGAACGTAGTTACGCCAGATAGGCTTGCAACTGCTTCCAGACGGAGAGTTTGTCCGCTCGGCCGAGACTGGCGTGGGCGGCGCTGGACGAGGGGAGGTCGATCAGGTCCCATGCGAGGTCCGTGCCCCGCAACTGCCTGCGGCCGCGCTGCGCGGCGCTATTGCCGTTGAACGCTATGGCCCGCAAGTTGGGGAGGCTGCGCGCGAAGAGGGCGAGGTCGCGGTGTTCGGCGTCGCGGATGGCGGTGTCGAGACTGCCCTTGCGGCTGGCGCTCTCGATCACGTCCCAGAGGCCGAGGCCATGCGCCAGCAGGCGGGGCAGCCGCTCCTCGTAGGGCCGCTGCGGCAGGTCGCTTTCGCCGAGGACTTCGCCGATGAGCCACCAGAAGGCATTGGAGGGATGGGCGTAATATTCCCGCGCCGCGAGCGAGCGCTCGCCCGGCAGGCTGCCGAGCACGAGCACCTGTGTCTTGGCGTCGACGCAAGCCGTGAGGGCGGATTTCCTCAAAAATCGGCGACCTGCGCGGGCAGCATCGCGGCAAAGCGCTGCGGATCGATGCCTTGCGCGAGCAGGCCTGCCTGGAGCCGCTCGACGGGGTCCTGCCAGGGTTCGTCGGTCAGCTTGAACGTGCCCCAGTGAACGCCGAGCGCGGCGCGGGCATCGAGGTCGAGCATGATCCGGATCGCATCCTCGGGGTCGGCGTGCTGGGCGGCCATGAACCAGCGCGGGTCGTAAGCGCCGATCGGCAGGATCGCGAGGTCCACGGGACCGAACCGGGCGCGCAGGCGTCGGAAAATCGCGCCGGTGCCGTAGCCGGTATCGCCCGCGAAATAGAGCAGCCTGCCCGCCGTCTCGACCATGAAGCCGCACCACAGCGCCATGCGTCGGTCCCGCGGTCCGCGCGACGACCAGTGCAGGGCTGGGACCACATGAGCGGTCACGGCGGGGTTCACCGCAATCGCATCGCCCCAGTCGCCGGTGGCGATCCGCGCTTCGGGAATGCGGCGATGGACGATGGCGTCGTTGCCGAGCGGCGTGACGATCAGGGGTCGGTGGCGGGCGTGGAGTGCCTTCAGGGTAGCGATGTCGAGATGGTCGTAGTGATTGTGCGAGAGCAGAATCGCGTGGATCGGCGGCAGGTCTTCCAGCGCGATGCCGGGCACGTTGACGCGCTTCGGCCCGGCGAATGTCACGGGACTGGCGCGGTTCGACCAGACCGGATCGGTCAGCAGATTGCAGCCCCCGATCTGGATCAGCAGCGTGGCATGGCCGACCATTGTGACGCGCAGACCCTCTACCCGCGCATTTGGCACGACTGGCGTGACCGGCGTGGTCTTCGGCCACGGATTGTCGGGCGCGCTGCGCCGCCACTCGAGGACCTCGCCGAGAGAGCGGTCGGTTTCGGGTTCGCCGCGCAAGTTGTGGAAGCGCACTCCGTCGAAATGGTCGGTGACGGGGCCTTGGTAATAGGGATTCTTCGCGGGCATTCGAATGCGGCCTCCAGGTTCGAACCGCCTATTTCGGCAGGATAATTCGGCATTCAAGCGCTGCCGACCGGGATTTCTTCGTTTCGGCGCTGGCGGGCGGGATTTGACGCTCTGGCAAATAGGGGTAGGGAGTATGGGTATGTCTCATCTCCACGAATCGAAGGCCAGCCTCATCGCGCGGGTGCGCCGGATTGCCGGTCAGGTCGCCGCGGTGGAACGCGAACTGAACGGGGACGCCTCCTGCGCGACGGTGCTCCACCGGGTCGCTGCCGTGCGCGGCGCCGTGAACGGGCTGATGGACGAGATCATCGCCGACCACCTCGAAGCGCATGTCTCGCGTCCGGGCCTGACCGACACCGAGCGGGCCGAAGGGGCCGAGGAACTGCTGGCGGTGATCCGCCGCTATGCGAAGTAGGACAAGCTGCCATGACCATCGATCCGGCGGGACATACCCACGATCACATGTTCCTCGGCGCGGCCCATGACGCGAACGCGCGCCGCACGCTCTGGGTCGTGGTGCTGACGGCGGCGATGATGGTGGGCGAGATCATTGCCGGATACTGGACCGGCTCTATGGCGCTGCTGGCCGACGGGTTCCACATGGCGACCCACGCCGGGGCGCTTTCGGTGGCGGCGGGGGCCTATGCTTTCGCACGGCGCCATGCCAGCAATCCGCGCTTCAGCTTCGGCACCGGCAAAGTGGGCGATCTGGCCGGTTTCGCCTCGGCGCTGGTACTGGGGATCGTCGCCATCGGCATCGGCGCGGAATCGGTGCTACGACTGCTTCAGCCCGTGACCCTCGCCTTCGGAACCGCCACCTGGATCGCGGTGGTCGGCCTGCTGGTAAACATCGCCAGCGCCTTCCTGCTCGGCGGCGGGCACTCTCACGGGCATCATCATCATCACGACCACGATCATCATGACAGGCATCACCATCATAGCCACGGCCACGACAACAACCTGCGTTCCGCCTATGTCCATGTCCTGGCCGATGCCCTGACCTCCGTGCTGGCCATCGCCGCGCTGCTGGCGGGGCGCTATCTCGGCTGGGTCTGGATGGACGCGGCCATGGGCATCATCGGCGCCGTGGTGATCGCGCGCTGGTCGTGGACTTTGCTGCGCGACACAGCGACGATCCTGCTTGATACCGCCGATGCCCATGTCGCCGAGGAAATGCGCGAGCTGGTCGAAGGGCCGGGCGACGCGCGGATCACCGACCTGCACGTCTGGCGCGTCGGGCCGGAAGTTCATGCCGGAATCGTCAGCGTGGTCGCCGCGCCGGGTCTCTCGGGCGAAACGATCCGCCAGCGCCTGCGCCCGGTCCACGAACTGGGCCACCTGACCGTGGAGATGCACCCGGCATGAAGTCCCCCTGCATCGAACTCTGCGTGTTCGACGGCAAGACCGGATGGTGTCGCGGCTGCGGCAGGACCAAGCCGGAATGCCGCGCCTGGAAGAAGGCGCAGCCTCATCAGCAGCGCAAGGTCTCGGCTGAACTGCCTCGTCGCCTGCAGAAGCTGGCGGCGAAGTAGGCCTTCTTACAACATCGCCGGGTCCAGCGCCTGCGAGGCGCGAACGAGATCGGGCACCGAGCGCAATTGCATCTTGCGCATCAGGCTGGAGCGGTGGAGTTTCACCGTGATCTCGCTGATCTCCAGTTCCCAGGCGATCTGCTTGTTCATCAGCCCCCGCACCACGCAGGCCATGACCTGCCGCTCGCGCGGGGTCAGCGTGTCGAAGCGCTGCTCCACCGCCTGTCGCTGCCGGGCGTCGGCGCGGCGGGCGTGATTTCGTTCCAGCGCCTGGTCCACGGCATCCAGCAGGTCGTCCTCGTTGCAGGGCTTGGAGAGGAAGTCGACTGCACCGGCCTTCATCGCGCGGACCGAAAGCGGAACGTCGGCATAACCGGTCAGGAAGATCACGGGGACCGACTCGCCGCGTTGTTTCAGGCGTTCCAGCAATTCCAGCCCGTCGATTCCCGGCATCTTCATGTCCGCCACGATACAGCACGCCGTATCGGGAAGCGTCGAATCGAGCAGGGCTCCGGCAGAGGCGAAACAGGCGACCGCGTGGCCTTCCACCCGCAGCAGCGAGCGTAGTGCTTCCCGCACGCCCGGATCGTCGTCGACGATCAGGACCCTGCCTTTACCTGCACCTTTGCTGGCCGCTGTCTCGGGAGCGTGAATCGCGGTTTCTCCTGCCGGGCAGGGCAGCAAATGGCGCATAATAAACACAGGCGGCAAGCCCCCCTTTCGGGGGGTATGCCGTCAATGCGAGCCGATTTTGCGGCAGGTTGTTACAAGCCATGCAAACGTTTCCCGAGGGAAACAAGTGTGCTCATATCTGCTGTCCGCTCCTTGCAGGAATCGGCTTTGTTTTGTGTAACTTGCCGGCAATGGTATCGTTCGGGCGCACGTGTGGGACCGAACTCAGCGCCAGCCCAGGGCCGGAGCGACATGGGTGAGAATCGCCTCCAGGACATGGGCATTGTAAGCGACGCCGAGCTGGTTCGGCACGGTGAGAAGAAGCGTATCGGCCTCGGCGATCGCCTCGTCGGCGCGCAGTTGCTCGATCAGGCGATCCGGTTCCGCCGCATAGGAGCGTCCGAACACTGCGCGCATGTTGTCGATGATGCCCACCTGGTCGCTGCTGTCGCCGCGCCCGAAGTAGGCGCGGTCCTGATCGTTCATCAGCGCGAAGATCGAGCGGGATACCGAGACGCGCGGCTCGCGGGCATGGCCGGCGTCTTTCCAGGCCGCGCGATAGGCGCGAATCTGACGGGCCTGCTGGACATGGAACGGTTCGCCGCTCTCGTCGGCCTTGAGCGTGGAACTTTGCAGGTTCATACCCATCTTCGCCGCCCAGACCGCCGTGGCATCGGCGCCGGACCCCCACCAGATCCGCTCGCGCAGCCCTTGCGAATGCGGCTCCAGGCGTAGCAGGCCGGGGGGATTGGGGAACATCGGGCTGGGGTTGGGCTGTGCGAAGCCCTGGCCCTTGAGCAGTTCCAGGAAGACTTCCGCGTGGCGACGGCCCATGTCGGCATCGCTCTCTCCCTCGGCGGGCGCGAAGCCGAAGTAGCGCCATCCGTCGATCACTTGTTCCGGCGAGCCGCGACTGATGCCGAGTTGCAGGCGGCCCTGGCCGATGAGATCCGCCGCGCCGGCGTCTTCCGCCATGTAGAACGGATTTTCGTAGCGCATGTCGATGACGCCGGTGCCGATTTCGATACGGCGCGTCTTCGCCCCGACCGCCGCCAGCAGCGGAAAGGGCGAGGCAAGCTGCTGCGCGAAATGGTGCACGCGGAAATAGGCGCCGTCCGCGCCGAGTTCCTCGGCGCGGACGGCAAGGTCGATCGACTGCAGCAGCACGTCGCCGGCCGACCGGGCGCCCGAGGAGGGCGATGGGGACCAGTGCCCGAAGGACAGGAAACCGATTTTCTTCATGGGGATGATTTACCTCGTTACCGGCGTCAACGTGGTTTTGCCCCCCTGGAATCGCAAGGGAGAAACGGTTCCGCCGTCAGATGGGCGGGGCGGGACATGCAAAGATGTCGCATTTCTCCGGGGCGTGGTTCATGGGCGCTTCATCGAGATTCGGGTTGGTCGCCGCGCCCGGTGATCCGCGCGCGAAGTCTGCCTGGATATTATGAAATGACAATGACACAGGGGTCGTGGCCCGTCTCTTCTTCACCGGCTGCGAATTCACGGCAAGCCACTTCGCCGGGGCTGAATGTCATCCTGAAAGCGGATGCCGAGGCGCCGATTCCTGCGCCGGAACCGGGCGAGGGATGGTATTTCCTGCGTCGACACCTGTTCCTGGCCATGACGACCAGCCTGGTCGCCCTTTACGCGCTTATGCATTTCGCGGAATTGCGCATCGACCCCTGGCGTGCGAGCAACGTGCCGTTTGCTGCCGCCGGTCTGCTCACGCTGGGGTTGCGCTTCGGCCTCCTCCGAACCGGCTGGCGCCATGCCGCGCCGCTGGCGCGTTTCAGCGAATATGCGGCGCTGTTCATGCTGATCTCGCTGCTGGGAGCGACAGCCAGTTATCCGGTCTCCGGGCTGACTCATGGTTATGCCGATGCGAAGTTGCACCGGATCGATAGGGCGCTCGGCTTCGACTGGATCGTCTGGTACAAGTGCGTCGCCGCGCACCCCGCGCTGCAAGTACTGGGAACGACGGTCTACCGCAGCATCTACGTGACGCCCGCGCTGCTGCTGGGCGTGGCGGCGTGGACGGGGCGCCACGACCGCGCCTACCACTTTCTCGCAACGTTCTGGCTGGCGGCCGCCATCACCCTTTGTCTGTTCAGCCTGATGCCCGCGGTCGGGCCGTTTTCCTATTTGTGGCACGGGCCGATCATCTACATGCCGGAGAGCGAGCTATGGCAGCCCGGCCTGATCCCGGCCCTGCGCGCTCACTCGGTGCATGTGGTGGATCTGGGGCAGCTGCGCGGGCTGGTCTCGGCGCCGAGCTTCCATACGGCGGCGGCGGTGCTCTACATCGTCGCGGCCTGGCGGGTGCCCTCGCTGCGCTGGCCGCTGCTGACGCTCAATGCCTTGATGCTGCTGTCCACGCCGGTCGAAGGTACGCACTATCTCAGTGACATGATTCTCGGCGCGATCGTGGCCGTGACCGCGCTGGTGCTGGTCGGCTTCTATCGCAATTGGCTGACGGAAACCGGCAGGGCCTGACGGGCCTCGTCCCGCCGGGCGTAGCGACGGGCCATCGTCGCGCAGACGAACAGCTGGGCCTGATGGAACAGCATCAACGGCAGGACGATCAGCCCCACGGCATGGCCGGGGAACAGGATGGTCGCCATGGGAATGCCGCCTGCCATGCTCTTCTTGGAGCCGCAGAAGACCACGGCGATCTCGTCCTCGATCGGGAAGGACAGGGCGCGGCTCGCCAGTGTCGTCGCCAGAATGACCAGCGCCAGCACCGCTAGCGAAATCCCGAGGATCGCCGCCAGTCCCGCAACGGACATCTGGTTCCAGATTCCGGCGACCATGCCCGCGCTGAAGGCGGCGTAGACCACCACCAGCACCGAACCGCGATCCACCACCGAGGTCAGCACCGGATGGCGCTTCAGCCGGTCCGCGACCCACGGACGCACGACCTGTCCGGCGACGAAGGGCAGCAGAATCTGCAAGGCGATGTCCTCCAATGCCTTCAGCGAGAAGCCGCCGGTTGCGGCGGGGAGGAGCTGCGACACGAGGATCGGCGTCAGTACCACGCCGAGCATGTTGGACAGCGAGGCGCTGCACAGCGCCGCCGGGACGTTGCCGCGCGCGATCGAGGTGAAGGCGATCGAGGACTGCACGGTCGAGGGCAGTAGGCAGAGGAACAGGAGCCCCGTCACGACATCCTGCGGCAAGTGGCCGCGCACGGCGAGGGCAACGGCGATCCCGATCAGCGGAAACAGCATATATGTGCTCGCGAACACCAGCCCCTGGAGCTGCCAGTTCGAAAGCCCGTTCCAGATCGCTTCGGGCGCCAGCCGCGCCCCGTATAGGAAGAACAGCGCGGCGACGGCGGCAACCACGGCCTTGTCCGCCAGAACGGCGCCTAAGCCCTCGGCCGGGAGCCAGGCCGCCAGCGCGACGGTGGCGATCAGCAGGATCAGGAAGCGATCCCCGGGAATTCGGGCGATCAGCGCGGCGGCGGAACGGAACGGTGTCGTCATGGCAGGGCTTTCCTTGTGCAGGCCCCAAGTAGATGCCGCTCCTGACATTCACAATTGCGATGGCGTGGATAACAGTCATCATGTATCGTCATAGTCCATGGAACTCATCCCCGTAGCTCTTATCCAGACTTTCGTCGCCGTGGCCGAGGCGGGCAGCTTCACCGGCGCGGCGCGCGCTCTGGGGGTGGGGCAATCGACCGTCAGCCAGCAGATCCAGCGCCTCGAACAACGCACCGGCCGCCGCTGCATCGATCGCAGCACGCACCGGATGGCGCTCACGGCAGACGGCGAGGTGCTGTTGGCCCATGCCCGCTCGATCCTCGACGGCCATGCCCGATTGCAGAGCTACCTTTCCGCCGCGCCGCTGCGCGGCCGGCTGCGGCTGGGCGCTTGCGAGGACTTCGTGCTCTCGGCCCTGCCGGACGTGCTGGCCGCTTTCGTGCGCCGCCACCCGGACGTCGATCTCGAACTGCGCGCCGGTCTCAGCGAGAACCTTTACGAGGCGTTCGACGCAGGCCTGCTTGACCTCATCTTCGTCAAGCAGCGGGAGGGCGACCGGCGCGGCACGGTCGCGTGGGAGGAGCCGATCGTCTGGTCCGCCCATCCCGATTTCCGCATCGACCCGGAGGCGCCTTTGCCGCTCCTGCTCTATCCGCCGCCCAGCGTCACCCGAATGCGCGCGATCGAGGCGCTGGAGCGGGCCGGGCGGACATGGAGGGTGGCCTTCACCAGCGCGGGACTGACCGGTCTGAGCGCTGCGGCGCGCGCGGGGATCGGGCTGCTGCCGCATTCGGCGCGGCTGCTGCCGTCGGGCCTCGTCGTGCAGCCGGGCCGCAGCGGATTGCCGGAATTGCCCCGCATCCGCTTCGTGGTGATCGGGCCGGGTGGTGCGAACCCGGTCGTCGATGCGCTGGTGGCGACGATCCTGCAATGGTCGGGCGTTCAGGGCACACGGTAATCCCGCCTTTGCGACTTATGAGAAAATTTGAATCGGCAGGCGTCCGCCCGGCACTGGATGCTGGGGCCATGCTTCGCTATTGCCGCTCTTTTCCCACGTTTCTGCTGGTTCGGAGATAATGCGCGTTTTGGTCCAGTTTCCTCTTTCCTGCCCGGTGATCGGCGCATGATCCGCCTCGAAAGCGTCCACAAGGCGTTCGGCGGCACCCATGCGGCGCTGGCCGGTGTCGATCTGGAGATCGCGCGGGGCGAGGTGTTCGGCATCATCGGAAGCTCGGGCGCGGGCAAGTCCACGCTGGTCCGCCTGCTGAATGGGCTGGAGCGGCCGACGTCCGGGCGCGTGCTGATTGATGGCACCGATGTCGCCGCGCTGGACCCGGCCGGACTGCGGGCGCTGCGGCGGCGTGTGAGCATGATCTTCCAGAACTTCGGGTTGCTCTCCTCGCGCACGGTGTTCGACAACGTCGCCCTGCCGCTGCGGATCGCCGAAGCCTCGAAGGCGGAGATCGCCGCGAAAGTCCCGGCGCTGCTGGCGCGCGTCGGCCTTGCCGACCATGGCGGCAAGTATCCGGCCCAGCTCTCCGGCGGCCAGAAGCAGCGCGTGGGTATCGCCCGCGCCCTTGCCACCGACCCCGAGATCCTGCTCTGCGACGAGGCGACGAGCGCGCTCGACCCCGAGACCACGCGCTCGATCCTCGCCCTGATCGCCGATCTCAACCGCGAACTCGCCCTGACGATCGTGTTCATCACCCACGAGATGGATGTGGTGCGCCAGGTCTGCGACCGGGTGGTCGTGCTCCATGCCGGACGCGCGGTCGAGACCGGGACGGTGGCCGACGTGTTCCTCCGCCCCCAGGCTAGCGAGACCTGCGCGCTGATCGACGAATCCGGCGAGCATGCCGAGCCGATCGGCTTCGACGGGCCGATCGTGCGGCTGACGCTGCATGGCGGCGCCGTGCTCGACCCGGTTCTAACGCGCATCGCGCGGGATACCGGCACCGACTTCATTATTCTGGACGGCCGCATCGGCCGCCTCAAGGATACTAGCTTCGGGAGATTGACTCTGGGCCTGCTGGGGGGCGACACCGCCCGCGCCATCACGGCGCTGCGCGAGAAGGGCGACGTGGAATGAGTACTTTCTTCGTGAACGTCGATTGGACCGAGATCGCCCAGGCCTGCCTCGATACCCTTACGATGCTTGGCGGATCGCTGGCGCTGACCGTCCTGCTGGGCCTGCCGCTCGGCGTCGTGCTGTTCCTGACCGGTGCGGGACAGACCTGGGAAAACCGTTGGAGCCATGGCGCGCTGGCGTTCGGGGTTAACCTGTTGCGCTCAGTTCCCTTCATCATCCTGCTGATCGTGATGATCCCGCTGACGGTGCTGCTGATGGGGACTTCGCTGGGCGTTGCGGGCGCGATCCCGCCGCTGGTGGTAGGCGCGGCGCCGTTCTTCGCGCGCCTTGTCGAGACCGCCCTGCGCGAAGTGGACCGCAATACCGTGGAAGCCGTGCAGGCCATGGGCGCGACGACCCGCGACCTCGTGTTCCGCGCGTTGCTGCCCGAGGCCCTGCCCGGGATCATCGCCGCCGCGACCGTCACCGCCATCGCCCTCATTTCGTTCACGGCCATGGCCGGTGCGGTCGGCGCGGGCGGGCTGGGCGACCTCGCGATCCGCTTCGGCTACCAGCGTTTCCAGACCGATGTCATGCTGGTGACTGTCGTGCTGCTGCTCGTTCTCGTCCAGTTCCTCCAGGCCGCGGGCGACCGTCTCGTCCGGCACTTTACCCGCAAATAGGATTTTCATGCAGCGACGCTTGCTCCTTGCCGCCTTCGCCTCCCTGCTGCTTGCCGGTTGCGGCAAGTCCGCGGCCCCCCGCGACCCCCATGTCCTGACGGTGGCCGCCACGGCGGTTCCCCATGCGGAAATCCTGGAAGTCGTGAAGCCAGTGCTGGCCAAGGAAGGTCTCAAGCTCGACGTGAAGGTCTTCAACGACTACGTCCAGCCCAACGTCCAGGTCTCTGAAGGCCGGATCGACGTGAACTACTTTCAGACCGGGCCTTACCTCGACGAGTTCAACAAGGCCAAGGGCACCCATCTGGTGCCGATCGCCGGTATCCATGTCGAGCCGTTCGGCGCCTATTCGCGCAAGTGGAAGACGATCGGCGCCCTGCCGGACGGCGCCACCGTGGCGATTCCCAACGAGCCGAGCAACAGCGGCCGCGCCTTGCAACTGCTCGCCAAGGGCGGCCTCATCACCTTGCGCGACCCCAAGAGCGTATCAGCCACGCCCAAGGACGTCGTCGCCAATCCGAAGCGCCTGAAGTTCCGCGAGATCGAGGCAGCCACCCTGCCGCGCGTGCTGGGCGAGGTCGATCTGGCGATGATCAACACCAACTATGCGCTGGACGCCGGGCTCAACCCGGTGCGTGACGCGCTGCTGATCGAGGGTAAGGACAGCCCTTACGTCAACTTCGTGGTCGGGACCGAGAAGGCCAAGTCCGATCCGCGCGTCGCCAAGCTCGTCGCCGCGCTGCGCAGCCCCGAAGTGAAGGCCTTCATCCAGCGCAAGTATGAAGGCGCGGTCCTGCCGGCCTTTTGAGAATCAGTAGACGCAGATCCGGCGGCTGGTTCCCTGTACCCAGCAGGCCGGATCGCGCTTGCTGCGCGTAAAGAGGCCCTGCGACACGAGGCGCGCGCCGTTGTCGTAATCGACCACGACCTGCGACGAAGAGGTCTTGTCCGCGTAATAGGCAAGGCCGTCCACGTCGATGGCGAAGCTGCCGTCGCCGTTGCGGGGGTAGAACGTGCAGAGCCGCCGCGCGCCGTCGTCGATCCTGCACTGGGCCGCGCGGCCCTTGCTGATGGTGCCGCCGTTGTAGTCGGCCACCGGCTTCAGCGGCCTGCCCACAGTGAGTTCGTTGCCGTGGCTGTCCTTCACTTGCGCGCCTGCGGGCAGGGCGAGTGAAGTGAGGGAAAGGGCAACAAGGGCAGGCAGGCGCATGGGCTTTTCTCTCTGTTTGCAGGCGGTTGCGAGAGGTGATCTCACCGACGCCGGGCGGCGGCAAGTCCCCAACAGCAAATGTCATGACTCGAAACGGCCGGGAATCGCGCCTTGGCCCGCCGGGGAAGCTCCTCTAAGGGGCCGGGCGAAGAGCGATACAGCAGGACAAGTTCTGACAAGATGACAGTGGCAAAAGACCTGATCCAGCTGGGCAAGCTGGTCGCCGCCCAGCACGGCTGGGCCGAGGCCAAGGCGTTCAAGGCCTACGAGATGGCCGATGCCGACAAGGCGCGGCTGGCGGCTTCGGCAATCGAAATCCTGAAGGTCTTCCCCAAGGCCGAGTCCGGGGAAGGCGCGCCGGTGGCGGCGTGGCTGAGCGCGGCTCTGGCGGTCCAGCTCGAACGGCACCTTTCGGCGCCGGTCCATGTCGTAGCGGGCGTGCTCGCGGTGGACGGAGTGCCGGTCTATGGCCACCGTGCGCCGGTGGACGGTGCGGCTGTGTTCGGCGCCGAGGACCTCCTCTGGAGCGGCCACGTCTGGGTCATGGTGGGGCCTTACGTGGTCGATATCGGCCTGTTCCGCGCCGCCTATTCCGCCGATTGCCCGGCGGAACTGGCACGCCACGTCCATTCGGTTTTCGGGCAGGACAAGGGCCTCTACGTCGATCTGTGGCGCCGGACCCGCCATTCGGGCCTTAGCTACGAGCCGCAATATGTCATGAACCGCGAGGAAGTGACGCGGCTCATGGGCGGCGCTTACCGGCTCATCGCGCCGGATTGAGCTGCCCGACCGGCGCGCATCACTCCTTCTGGCCGAACCCCTTCAGCGCCGCGAAGGGGCTGTTGTCCTCGGGCGTACTGATTCCGGCGGCCTTGCGGGCGCTGTCGGCCTCGGGGCCGGTGAGGAACGGGTCGATCGACAGCGCCAGGCTCTGCGCCACCGCCTCGCCGATGTCGATGTGGCTGCCGCTATAGTCGATCTCGTCGCAGTCGTGCGCATCCAGCTCGATCTCCTCGTCGGGAGCATGGTCGTCGGTTTCCGGCACGAAGCGGAAGAACAGCGGTTCGTCCAGCGAGACCGCAATATCCTCGGCGGAGACCGCGCAGGCCTGTATGTAATCGGCGCGGATCCGTCCGCGCGCCTCGACCTTGCGGTCCTTGCGTTCAAGTTCGAGATCGGCATCGAGCCGGTCGATCCGCACGAGGCCGAAGCGCGCGGCGAGGGCCGCGCGCTCGGCCGCGTCGGCCTCGACGATGTGATGGGCCTTGCCCTCGGCCTGACGGATGTCGACGGGGCGGGAGAATTCGGGGGTATGGGCGGAAATATCGGTCATCGCGCAATGCTCGCGTTCAGAAGGTCATGGTCGGTAACGGCATCGAGCTGGCGGGCCAGCGCCCGCACCTGCCCGGCAAGAGCGAGACGGTCGGCGCCTTCGATCAGCGTCATGTTGCGGGTGAGCACTTCGGCCAGCGCCGCCTCGCCCAGCGGAAGAGCTTCGCGCAAGGCGCCGATGCGCCCGCCGAGCACGCTCATCAGCTTGCCCATGCGCTTGCCCACCACGAGGTCGCCGACGCCGGACTGGCGAAGCTGACCGTCCATGTCGTCCACGAACAGCTCGGTCAGGTGCACGGAAGGCGTTATCAGCGTCTTGTCGCGCTCCATGCGCAGCATGACGAGGGCCAGCACAAGCGTCACCGCATCGAAACGGCCCGCCACGGTGTCGGCCACGCCGAACTGCGCATACCAGGGCTTTTCGCGGGCAATCTCCACCACGCGGTGCCAGAGGGGACGGACTTCGCCGCGCGGATCGGAACTCTTGCCGACGAGACGGGAAAGCAGGGACATCGGACGGTCTGACCTTTCGTTCATCGGCAATTCAATCGACCTGCCCCAACGCCCATTGCGTGACGGGCTGGCGGGCTTTAAGGCTCGGTGCCGTTATCTGGCCGATATATGGGCCCTGCGCCGGGTGGCAATGCCCGAGGCAGGTCCAGGCCGCGAATGGAGTGGGAAAATGCGCAGTTACGGTCACATGGCTAAGGCGGCAGGCATCGCGCTGGCGCTGGCTGCGCTGACGGCAGGATGCACTTCGGTGCGCGATCACCGCGGTTACCTGATCGACCAGACGCTGCTTGATTCGGTACAGCCGGGCATCGACAACCGCGTTTCGGTGGAAAAGACCCTCGGCCGCCCGACGTTCATCAGCCAGTTCGGCGAGAAGGATTACTATTACATCTCGCAGACGGTGAAGACCCCGCCGTTCCGCCGCCCGCAGACTTCGGAGCAGACCGTGCTGCGCGTGCGCTTCGATACGGCGGGCAACGTCGTCGGTGTCGACAAGCGCGGCATGGAGCAGGTCGCGCGGATCAGCCCCAATGGTGACAAGACGCCCACGCTCGGCCGTCATCGCGGCCTGCTGGAAGACCTGTTCGGCAATATCGGCCAGGTCGGCGCCTCCGGCATGGGCGCTCCAGGAGGTCCGACCGGACCCGGCCCGAACGGCAGCTGATCCTGACAGGAAACGCCGGGGACGAATCGTCCCTGCAAAAAAGTCCGCGAACCACATCGGTTTCGCGGACTTTTTTTGTTGCGAATAGGACATGCCGCTGTGCGTCTTGGGTGGTTGAACCCTGCGAATGGCGCCATATATCCGCGGCATGGATAATAGCGCGGCCAGCCACGGCCTGATCCAGTGGCACGGAACGACCATCATCGGCGTGAAGAAGGGCGGCAAGACCGTCATCGCCGGTGACGGACAAGTCTCCATGGGCAACACGGTGATGAAACCCAATGCGCGCAAAGTGCGCCGCATCGGCGACGGCAAGGTGATCGCAGGCTTCGCGGGCGCCACTGCCGATGCCTTCACCCTGTTCGAACGGCTGGAGCGCAAGCTGGAGCAGCATCGCGGCCAGCTCATGCGCGCCGCCGTCGAACTCGCCAAGGACTGGCGGACCGACAAGTACCTCCGCAATCTCGAAGCGCTGATGATCGTGGCCGATGCCGACACGCTGCTGGTGCTGACTGGCAATGGCGATGTGCTGGAGCCGGAAGGCGGCCCGGAAAGCCAGATCACCGCGATCGGCTCGGGCGGCAATTATGCGCTCGCCGCCGCCCGCGCCATCGACGGCTACGAATCCGATGCCGAGCAGATCGCGCGCCGCGCCATGACCGTGGCTGCCGACATCTGCGTCTTCACCAACGACCGCGTGACGGTCGAGACCATCTGAGATCATCGACATCATGAAAGACAACCTGACCCCCAAGGCGATCGTCCGCGCGCTGGATGAACACATCATCGGCCAGACCGAAGCCAAGAAGGCCGTCGCCGTCGCTTTGCGCAACCGCTGGCGCCGCCAGAAGCTCTCGCTCGAACTGCGCGACGAGGTGACGCCGAAGAACATCCTGATGATCGGCCCGACGGGCTGCGGCAAGACCGAGATCAGCCGCCGTCTTGCCAAGCTGGCCGATGCACCCTTCGTGAAGGTGGAAGCCACCAAGTTCACCGAAGTCGGCTATGTCGGCCGCGACGTGGAGCAGATTGCCCGCGACCTCGTTGAGGAAGCGATCCGCCTGGAGAAGGAGCGCCGCCGCGAATCCGTGCGCGAGGCAGCCAGCAAGGCGGCGATGGAGCGCCTGCTCAATGCGCTCGTCGGTGAAGGAGCTTCCGAGGCCACCCGCGCCTCGTTCCACCAGCGCATCACCGAAAACGCCATGAACGAGACCGAAGTCGAGATCGAGGTCGAGGACAGTCCTTCGGCGCCGATGGAGATTCCCGGCATGGGCGGCTCGGTCGGCATGATCAACCTGTCGGACATCATGGGCAAGTTCGGCGGCCAGAAGCTGACTCGCCGCAAGATGAAAGTGCCCGACGCCTGGGACAAGCTGGTTGACGAAGAGTCGGAAAAGCGCCTGGATCAGGACGACGTCGCGCGCACCGCGCTGGCCAACGCCGAGACCAACGGCATCGTCTTCCTCGACGAGATCGACAAGATCGCGGTCTCTGACGTGCGCGGCGGTTCGGTCAGCCGTGAAGGCGTGCAGCGCGACCTGCTGCCGCTGATCGAGGGCACCACCGTCGCCACCAAGTACGGCCCGATGAAGACCGACCATGTGCTCTTCATCGCCAGCGGCGCCTTCCACGTCGCCAAGCCGAGCGACATGCTGCCCGAACTTCAGGGGCGCCTGCCGATCCGGGTCGAGCTGAAGGCACTTACCGAAAAGGACTTCGTGCGTATTCTCTCCGAGACCCGCGCGAATCTGGTGGCCCAGTACAAGGCGTTGCTGGCGACCGAGGAAGTCTCGGTGGACGTTACCGAAGGCGCCGTGGTCGAGATCGCCCGCATCGCCGCACTGGTGAACGAGAGTGTCGAGAACATCGGCGCCCGCCGCCTCCAGACGGTCATGGAAAAGCTGCTGGAGGAACTCAGCTTCGAGGCCGAGGACCGCAAGGGTGAAACCGTGACAATTGACGAGGCCTATGTCCGCGACAGGCTGGAAGGTCTCGCGGGCAACGCCGACCTTTCGAAGTATATCCTCTAAGGACTTATGCGCCGTCTCGGGCAAATCCGGGACGGCGCATTTGTTCCTTGAATGTTCTTCCAAATCGATTAGCCTCTCTGGCATTGCCAGGGAGATTCGCGATGAAGTTGGAAGGTGGATGCCAGTGCGGCGATATTCGCTACATCGTCGAGGGTGAGCCGGAGCACGTCGCACTTTGCCATTGCGCCGATTGTCGCAAGTCGTCCGGTGCACCAACGATGGCCTGGGCCGCTTTCAAGACACCGGAGTTCGCGGTGATCGACGGCAAGGCCAAGGTCTACAATTCCAGCGGCAGCGCCATGCGACACTTCTGTCCGCGTTGCGGCACCGGCCTGTGGTACACCAATGCGGAATATCTGCCGGGCCTCGTCGATATCCAGGTCGCCACGCTCGATGACCCCGACGCCCTGCCGCCCGGTGCCCATATCCAGGTGGCCGAGCGTATCGGCTGGATGAAGCACCTCGGCGGGCTTCCTGAATTCGAACGTTATCCGGGGTGAATGCGGCGGGCCTTTCCGAAGCCGTGTCCGGCACGCAGGCGCTCGAACTGGAGCGCGACGGGGTGAGTTTCCGGCAAGGGCTGGCGCTGTCGATGCTGGGGGCACTTGCCGAAGTGCTCGCGAAATGGCCGGACGGCCGTGCGGGAACCCGCATTGCCGGAGACGCCGGACTGGCGCATCTTTTGGGTCCGAAACATCCGGGCGGTATGGCGGTTGCGGAACTTGCCGATGCCGCTGTGCGGCCGGTCAGGGCGGTGCTGTTCGACAAGAACGAGCGGGCCGACTGGTCGCTGGGCTGGCATCAGGACCGAACCATTGCGGTCCGGGCCGAAGCCGATCTGCCGGGCTTCGGGCCATGGACGGTCAAGCAGGGCATTCGCCATGTCGAGCCGCTTTTCGCGGTGATCGAGGCGATGCTGACGGTGCGGATTCACCTCGATCCGGTCGATGCCGGAAACGCGCCGCTGTTGATCGTGCCGGGTTCGCACCGGCTTGGGCGCATTCCTGTCGGTGACGTGGAGGCGGTGGTCGCGCTGGCGCCGGTCTTTTCCTGTCTGGCGGAGGCAGGGGACGTCTGGATCTATCGCACGCCGATTCTCCATGCTTCCCATGCCGCAGAACCGGGCCGCCGCCGCCGCGTCTTGCAAGTCGATTACGCGGCGGGGGACTTGCCAGCACCGCTGGAGTGGCTAGGCATCTGATATTCGATAGCGAGAGAAATGCCCGATGTACCAGACCCCTGAGGACCGCCCGATCTACCGCCTGCTCACCGGCGCGGACGACCGAGCCTTCTGCGAGCGGGTCTCGGAAGCGTTGGCGCAGGGCTGGCGGCTCTATGGTTCGCCGTCGCTGTCATGGGATACGGCGGAAAACTGCATGAAAGCGGCCCAGGCCGTCGTATGGCATGAGGCCGATGTCGTGAAATGATCGGGAGTGGCTCTAGAGCATTTCCTAATCAGGCGGAATCACCTGACGAATCGGAAAATGCGGTAAACCAGAAACTTAGAACAGTTGATACGATGCAATCGGATCGGAACTGCTCTAGCCTTCTCTTCAGGCCGAAATGTTTTACGAGCCGAATAGTACGCCGGGTATAAGCGCGGCGGAAATCAGCGGCGCCAGTGCGGCCATGTGCAGCAGAATGGCGGAAAGCGGCGGGAATCTCACGAGGTGGAAGGCTCCGGTTCGGGCATGACCGGGCCTTTCCCGGATATCTTGATTCGTTAACCCACAACCCTCCGCTGCGTTCCCGCCGTTTTTCGCCTATTGTGCGGCTTCGATCATCGCTTCGGCCTCTGCTGCCTGACGCGCCCACATTTCGGCGTAGAGGCCGTCCTGTCGCAACAGTTCTCCGTGCGTGCCGCTCTCGGAGAGCCGCCCCTCGTTCAGCACGAGAATCCGGTCCGAATCCGCGATCGTCGAAAGGCGGTGGGCGATCGACAGGCTCGTGCGGTTTTCCGACACGCGGTGGAGCGTCGCAAGAATGTCCTGCTCGGTGCGGGTGTCCAGCGCCGAAGTGGCCTCGTCAAGCAGCAGGATCGGCGGGTTCTTCACCAGCGTCCGGGCAATGGCGACGCGCTGCTTCTCGCCGCCGGAGAGCTTGAGGCCGCGTTCGCCGACTTCGGTGGCGAAGCCCTGGGGCAGGCGGTCGATCAGGCCCATCAGCGCGGAGCCGCGCGCGGCGAGTTCGATATCGGCCTGTGTGGAATCGTCGCGGCCGTAGCCGATGTTGTAGCCGATGGTGTCGTTGAACAGCACCGAGTCCTGCGGGACGATGCCGATCGCGGCACGCAGGGATTCCTGCGTCACTCCGGCGATGTCCTGTCCGTCGATCAGGATGCGACCTTCCTGCGGATCGTAAAAGCGGAACAGCAGCCGCGCGAGGGTGGACTTGCCCGCGCCCGAGGGGCCGACGACGGCGAAGTTCTGCCCCGCGGGCACCTCGAAGGACAGGCCCTTGAGGATACGGCGGTCGGGTTCATACCCGAATACCACGTTGTCGAACACGATCGAAGGCTGCCGGATGGCCAGCGCCGGAGCGCCGGGCTTGTCGGAAACTTCCTGCGGCTCGTCGAGCAGGCGGAACATCTCCGCCATGTCGATCAGGCCCTGCCGGATCGTGCGGTAGACCATGCCCAGCATGTCGAGCGGGCGGAACAGCTGGGTCAGGTAAGTCTGCACGAAGACGAGCTGGCCCGCCGTATAGCTCCCCTTGTACCAGCCCCAGACGGTATAGCCGAGCGCCCCCGCCATCAGCAGATTGATCACCACGCCCTGGGCGATGTTGAGCAGGCCCAGCGAATTCTCGCTCTTCACGGCGGCGATGGAATAGGCCCGCGTCGCCTGGGCGTAACGCTCCTGCTCGCGGTGCTCGGCGGAGAAGTATTTCACCGTCTCGTAGTTGAGCAGCGAATCCACCGCACGGGCGAGGGCCTGTCCGTCGAGCCGGTTCATCTGCTCGCGCAGCTTCGTGCGCCATTCGGTGATCGTGCGCGTCACCCAGATATAGGCGGCGATGGCGACGGCGGTGGCGATGACGAGGCCGGGGCCGAAATTGAGGTAGAAGATCACCGCCACGACCAGCAGTTGCAGGATCGTCGGCGCGATGTTGAACAGCATGAAGTAGAGCATCGTGTCGATGCTCTTGGTGCCGCGCTCGATCGTCTTGGTCACTTCGCCGGTGCGGCGGGCGAGATGGAAGCGCAGCGACAGGCGGTGGAGCTGGCCGAAGACATTCTCCGCCAGTTCGCGCGTCGCGTCCTGCCCCACGCGCTCGAACACGATGTTGCGGAAGTTGTCGAAAGCGGTCTGGATCAGGCGTCCTGCCGCGTAGCCGAGGACCATGAGCATCGCCAACTGCACCAGCTTGGGACCCGTCGCCCCCATCAGGTCGACCGCCCACTTCATCAGATAGGGCAGGGCGAGCTGGGTCGCGGTGGAGAGCAGGATGAACAGGCAGGCCCAGACGATCCGCCAGCGCAGCGCCGGATTTCCGGTCGGCCAGAGGTACGGCATGAAGCGCAGCAGGGTGCGCCAGCCATCGTGGCGGGCGCGCGAATCGTTGACGGCGGTGTCTGGTGGCATCGGCGCTATTTAGGGTGCCGGGTGCGATAGACAATCATGCGGTCGGCGAATGCGCCGTGGTTTGCAGACGTTCCTCACGATCCCTTGGAATTCGGTACCTTCGAATCCGACCCCCCCTTCTTCGGCACGTCGAACAGGATGCGCCGCGTCGGGAAATCGATGGCGACGCGCCGAAAGGCCCGCAGCTCGTGCATGCCGAGGAAGATCGCCGGGCGCTTGACCAGTTTCAGCTCCTTGAAGGCGGGCGCATCGGCGAAGGCGATCAGCACGTTTGACAGGAAGGCATCGTCGATCTGCAACTTCTCCGCAAAGCCAAGACCAGCTGGCAATTCGTGTCCCGTCACGGAAAGCAAAGTGGTCTGCCCGGCGAACCTGTCGCGCACCGCGCGTTGCAGGGCGAGGTTGCCGATCGTGGTGCTGGAGCCGGTATCGATCACCACGTCGACGCGGATGCCGTCGATCGTGGCATTGGTCATGATCAGGCGCCCTTCCTTCTTGCGGGCGCGCACGACGATCTCGTAACCGCTGCTGCCGCCGAGGCTCTGGGCGTCGCCGATGGCGATCGTGTTCTTCGTGAAATCGAGCACGACGCGCTGGTTCTGCAGGCTGTCGGTGCCGACGATGCCGTCCGCGCCGATATGCTGGCGATCCAGCAGCGGCACGGTGAGGTCGAAGTAGGATTGCAGCCCAATATCCAGCGATTCGAGGCGGGCAGTGGCGACGCGGGTGGTGCCGCCCATGCTGATGACCGTGACCGGTGGTCCCTGAACCAGCCCAAGCGCTCCGGCCAGCGCCGAGGAAACGACGGTAGCCTGCGAGCCGGTATCGATCAGGAAGCGGTAGGTTCCGCGCCCCTGGAGGCCGACGGGAACCGTCATGCGATCATCGTTGTCGGTATGGCCCTGGATCGGGGCGTCCATATCGGTTTCCAGATGCGGGATCCCGGCTCTCGGGGTCTGCACCGCAAAGGGCACGGGCTGAGCAGGCCCCGGTTGCACCGGTATGGGCTGAACAGTCGAAGGCTGTGAGGGTACAGGCTTGGCGCCCATAATCGCCAGTTCGGCGAAGAGGAGCGTCAGCCCGAGGGCTGCTCCTGGCATCGTTCTCTCCTGCGCACCGCTATTTTGCGGATGTCGCAGGGCCGAGCATACCACCGTGCGGGGTGCTATCCTAACGTTTCCGCACCCCGTGCGTCCCGATCCGGGGCATCAGGCGCAGCGGGTAGCGCGAGGAAGAACGGATCGTGCGCGGCCGAGACCTTGCGCATGAACCAGTCGCCGCTGCCCGCGATTTCGGGAAGGTCGTGGGCATTCAGCAGGCGCGGGCTGGAAGCGCTGCCGGGGAACTGCAAGAAGCGGCGGTTTCCGGCGATCCGGTTCGGAAAGACGCGGGCGATCAGGGTCGGAACGACATGCTCGTCGCAGCAGAGCGTGCCTTTCAGTCGTCCGTCGCTGAGCAAAAGTGGCAGTTCGCGGGCGAGTATCTCCAGCGCATCGGCGGGCAGCGACCACCACTGCGAGCCATAGGCCCAGGGGCCGAATGGCTGCGAACGTTGCCGCCCGAACCTGCCGCGCGTTTGGTCGAGCCAGCGCGCGAGGCGGCGAAGTTCCCATGTCGCGGCATAGGCGATCCGGTCCTGCGCGGGATTTAGCCGTAGCCAGCGGGTGTCGAAGCGATAAGTCTGCATGCGCTCGGCCATGTGGCCGGGGCGGACTTCGACATGGCACAGGCCTTCACCGAGCCTTGCCGCAAGATCGCTGCGTGCGATGATCGGCCAGTCTGCGCCGCTGAGCAGATGAGCATGGTCGCAGCCGAGGCGGACAGCCTCGCGCACCAGCTTTGCTGTGGCGGCGACCTGGCTCCAATGTCCCCAGCGCACCGCCACCGGGTCCGTTACGAGGTGGACGCGCCCCGCTGGTTCGGGCAGGCGGTGCCGCAAGCCATGCCAGAGCGCCGAACGGCGGTCGGCATGGATTACTGCAAAATCCTCCGTGTCTTCGGCAAGCAGGGTTTCGATCAGCCGTTCGAGTTGCTCGGGCGCATCGTGGGCCAGCAGCAGATAGGCCATCCGCATGGGTCAGCCCGCGCGGCGTGAAAGGATCGGGCGGGAGAGCGCGTCCATCATCATCCGCACTTCCTTCCAGGCGGGATGGCGTGTCGCGGCTAGGGCGGCCAGCCAGGCAAGGACGCCGCTTGCGCTCAGTAGGAGCAGGGCGAGCAGTCCGAGGTCCATGCCCTGCCAGCGCGCGATCATCAGCGGCACTCCGGCGGCGAGCGCGCAGATACCGCTGCGCATATAGACGGTCATCAGCGCGCTGAAGCGGAATCCGATCAGTCGGCCCAGATAGACCGCGTAGATCACCCACCAGACGAAGCCGTAGACAAAGCGGCTGATTCCTGCGGCTTCGAGGCTGATGAAGCAGCCTGCGGTCAGGATCACCACGGCGGCGGCGGTGTCGAGCAGGTTCACCCAGACGAGACGGCGGATCTGGCCGAGCAACAGGGGCACGTCCATCTGCAAGGGGATGGCGACGAAGAAGATCTCACCCAGCGCCGTCCAGCGCAGCAACGATGCCGAACCGATCCAGTTGGGACCGTAAAGCAGCATGACCAGCGGCTCGGCTGCCAGCGCCAGCCCGATCATTGCGGCCCAGTTGAGCACGGTATAGCAGGCGACGAGGTGGAGGTATGGCTCCGCCAAAGGCTCCCCGGCATCGCGCTTGCGGGCGAAGGCAGAGTAGAACACGCTGCCGATCGCCCCGGTGACGAGGGTGGTGAGCTGTCCCGCCAGGGCGCTCGCACGGCTGAACAGGCCGGTCGCGGCAATGCCGAGCAGGCGACCGACGATGAGGTCCTGCGAACGCTGGCCGATCGCGGCGCTGGCGCTCAACACGAAGGACATTGAACTGAAGCCGAGCATGGGCCGCACAGATCTGGTGTCCTTGGGCATGCGCGGGCGCACCGGACGGTGGAGATTGGCGATGGCAGCGCGCGCGATCGCCGTCGCCAGCACCCCCCAGGCCAGCGAGGAGGCTCCGAAACCGCAGGCGGCCAGGGCGATCGCGGTGCCGTTGCCCGCCAGCGCGCTTCCGGCATTGACCTGGAACAGCGTGCGGAAGTCCATCTCGCGCACCAGCAGGGCGGCGGGAACGGTAGAATAGGGGGTGATGAGGTAGGACGCCGCGATCAGCCAGAGCAGCGGCGCGATGGCGGGCTGTGCATAGAAGTGCGCAACGACCGGCGCCGCAACCGCGACGATGGCGGCGACGGTCCACCCGATCGTTACGGCTACGGCGGCGTAATGGGGCAGGGCGGCCGGGCTCATTTCAGGTTGGCCGGAGATGAAGCGGGTGATCCCCAGGTCCTGGAAGATCGAGACCAGCATCGCGGCGGCCAGTGCGATCGAAAACAGGCCGACATCGGCGGGCAGCAGGAAAAGCCGCGAGATGACGACGCTCGCGACGAACTGGATGGTGAAAGTCGCGTATTGGGCGGCGAGGGACCAGAGCGCGGCGCGGCGAACCGACATGGCGTTCAGTTCCGCGCCAGAGCGGCGGCGAGCCGCAAGGCGCGCACCGGCTCGCCGAACCGCACAAGCCTGGCTACCGTCCGCCAGAGTCCATCCCGGCGTCCACCGCCGCGCACATGGTCGAGCAGGATGTCGAAACCCCGATCGCGCATCGCGGCAGGAGACCAGCGCAGACCCAGCGCAATTCTCTCGCGGGCGGCATGGGACACGCCAGGGCGTCCGAACAGCTCGTCGAGTTCGTCGATGGCGGGAAGGCGGGAAAGATATTCGGTGGGATCGGGCCGCCCGTCCCGGCGCTCTTCCCATGCGAGGCGGGCGATTACCGAGCCGATCTGCTGCTCCGTCGAATGGCGCGCCGAAACCTGGTCCGGGTAGCGGCGATAGCGCAGGAGCCGCTCGGGAATATTGCCCATCCGCGTCACGCTGGACAGCCGCAGCCAGAGATCGAGATCCTCGCAGTGGCGGAACGCGGCGTGATAGCCGCCCGCGGCATGAACGACCTCGCGGCGATACATGACGGCGGGGTGGCAGATCAGTTGTTCGCCTTTCTCTATGGCGACGAGCACCTCCTCATGGGTGAGCGGATGATCGGCACCGCTGCGGATCAGCGCTTCGCCGTGCTCGCCGATATCCTCGCTCCAACTGCCGACCACGCTGTAATCCGGATGCTCGGTCAGGAATGCTATTTGACGGGCGAAGCGTTCCGGATGGCAGATATCGTCGGCATCCATGCGTGCGACCAATGGAGCCTCGGCCAGCGTCAGAAGCTCGTTGAGGCTGGCGATGAGACCACGATTCTCGCGAATGATCGGACGGATGCGCGCATCTGCTGCGGCATAGCGTCTGATGATCTCGGCGGACCCGTCGCTCGATCCGTCATCCAGGACCAGCAGTTCGAAGTCCGTGTAGCTCTGCGCGAGCACGCTCTCTATGGCGAGAGCCAGGAAGCGCTCGCCATTGTAGACGCTCATTGCAACGCTGATCGCCGGCTTCGGCATGAACTTTTCAGGTCTCCGTTCGGGCACTCGTCGAGGATGCGCCTCTCGATTCAGGCCCTAAGCCAGGCTGGTAAAGAAAGCGTGAGGTGCTGTCTCGTACTTCCGAACGGGGCGGCTCGGGGAGTCGTCATGGCGAAAGGTTGATAATCGCGCATTCGTTCCCATATCTGGTCGGCGAGGAGGTCAAACCCGCTGGAAACGGTGTTTTTTCGAAAATGTCGTTTTTTTGAAATTAGCGTGTTGACCGAATCAAGAGCCCCGCCTAGAGGCCTTTTCACCGCAGCGGACCACACGGTTTCGGAGCGGTCGCCAAGACATTACGGGCAACATGCTCCCCCAATCGCAAGAAGCG